>Ga0193696_1000017_pt1 | contig 84317 bp, 80 predicted proteins | sample L3m1metaG_FD_145074 | JGI IMG/M metagenome (GOLD analysis project Ga0193696, IMG submission 145074) | Soil microbial communities from a riparian zone of the East river system, Colorado, United States - L3m1 | ecosystem: Environmental > Terrestrial > Soil > Riparian zone | place: USA: East River... | reverse complement strand
GCTCGAGCACTTCGAGCCGGCCGTCACCGTGATCTACACGCCGAACCTGAAAGCCGAGGGCTATCCCGACGAGCGCCTGATCGCCGTCGACCTCGAGAGCTACACCACGCGCGTCTTCAACTCCGACTACTTCGGGGAGTCGAAGAAGGGCGGCCTGCGGATGTGGAACAAGATCGTCTACGAGCGCGGCGGTCTTGCCCTCCATGCAGGCTGCAAGGTGATCCCGGTCGGCGGCAGCGATCGCGTCGGCCTCATCGTCGGTCTCTCCGGCACCGGCAAGACGACGACGACCTTCACGAAGCAGAACAACTCCTCGCCGGTGCAGGACGACTTCTGCGCGCTGATGCCGGGCGGCAAGATCTACGCGACCGAGAACGGCTGCTTCGCCAAGACGTTCGGCCTCAATCCGAACGACGAGCCGACGATCTACCACGCCTGCGCTTCACCGCATGCGTACCTCGAGAATGTCTCGCAGAGTGACGAAGGGAAGATCGACTACTTCGACACCTCGTACACGCCGAACGGCCGCGCGGTCATCCGCATGGAGGACATCGCCGGCGCCTACGACGCGCGTCAGCTCAAGAAGGCCGACTTCCTTCTGATCCTCAACCGCAACGAGAGCATCATTCCCGCGGTGACGAAGCTCGAAGGTCCGCTCGCCGCCGCCTACTTCATGCTCGGCGAGACCAAGGGCACGTCGGCCGGCGGCGCCGCAGAGGCCGGGAAGTCGCTGCGCGTGCCGGGAACGAACCCGTTCTTCCCGCTGCTGCACGCGTATCAGGGCAACCGCATGCTCGAGCTGATGAAGGAGAGCCCGATGGAGGTCTACCTCCTCAACACGGGCCGCATCGGCGGCGACGACAAGGACGAGCGCTCGAAGAAGGTGCGCATCCAGCACTCGTCGGCCATCGTGAAGGCGATCGCCGAGGGGACGATCAAGTGGGAGAAGGACCCCGACTTCGGCTACCTCGTGGCGACGGAAGTTCCGGAGCTCGACGACGCCGATTACCTCCAGCCGAAGAAGATGTACGAGCGGCAGGGGAGGCTCGACGAGTACAACGCGCTGGTCGCGAAGTACAACGACGACCGGCGCGCGTATCTGCGGAAGTGGAAGGGGTTGAGTGAGGAGATCGTGAACGCGATCTAGTTGGCCGTTCAACGTTGACCGTTGGCAGAAGGCCCCGCGGAAACGCGGGGCTTTTCATTTTTGTCACTGGACAAATTTATTGCGGATCGCGATATTGATATTGCAATCTGCAATATGACCGTAGGCGAGAAGCTCCGTTACCTCAGAACCGTCGAAGGCGCCCTCCGTGGCTCCGATCGCGAGATGACCCAGCAGGCGGTCGTCGAGGCGATCGAGAAAGAGCTCGGCCTCAGGATCAGCCAGTCGTACCTCTCGCAGATCGAGCGCGGACAGCGCCGCCACCTGACCAACACCAGCCGCATGACGCTCGCGAAGTTCTTCCGCGTCCATCCCGGCTACCTGGTCGACGATCCCGAAGGCTTCCACACCGAGCTGACCTCGGACGTCCGGACGCTGGAGGACAACCTCGACCTCTGGCTGGTCGGCGGCGCCGAACGTTTCTCGCACGATCGCGAAGTCAGCGAGGCGCTGGTCAAGCTGGCCAAGCATCCCGACACGCGGCTCATGCTCGCCCTCGTCTCCTCGATCCTCGATGCGCCGGAGCTCGCCGAGCGCCTGCTGCAAGTACTTCGTCCGGAATTGCCCTTCACGGAGAGGGAGGCGATATGAACTGGGAATCGATCTACCTCGGGGTCTTCGTCCTCGGACTGGCGATGACGCTGCTCTCGCTGTTCGTCGGACACATCCATCTTCCGATTCACCTGCCGATTCATGTCCCGCACGGACTGCATTTCAACGGACACATCGGCCCGATCAACATCACGACGATCGTCGTGTTTCTCACCTGGTTCGGCGCGACCGGCTACCTCGTCACGCACTACCACAGCGCGGCCGCGGGACTGGCGTTCACCGCCGCGGTCATCGCCGGCTTCATCGGCGCGGCGCTGATGTATGTGACGGTCATCCGCACGTTCATGACGCACGAACGCGCGCTGCGCGACGACGACTTCGAGATGACCGGCGTCCTCGGGCGCATCAGTATGCCGATCCGCGAAGAAGGCGGAACGGGTGAGTTGATCTATTCGCAGCAGGGGACGCGGCGGAGTTGCGGCGCGCGCAGTGAAGGTGGCGCGCGCATCGACCGCGGCATCGAAGTCGTGGTCATGCGTTACGAAAAAGGAATCGCCTGGGTTCGTCCGTGGGACGAACTTGAAAACAGAAGCATGTAGGACAGGCGCCCTCGCCTGTCAGGAGGAAACCAAATGTTCGGACTACCACTGTGGTTGACGATCGCGCTTGCGGGACTGGCGGCGTTCTTTTTCATGGCGATGGTGTTCGCCGGATTCCTGCGGAAGGTTGGCCCCAATCAGGCGCTGATCGTCTTCGGATTGCGCGGCACACGCGTGGTTGTGGGGCACGGCACGATCGTGATGCCGATCATCGAGCACGCGCACGAGCTCTCGCTCGAGCTGATGTCGTTCGACGTCGCGCCGAAGCAGGATCTCTACACGAAGCAGGGCGTGGCGGTGACGGTCGAGGCGGTCGCGCAGATCAAGGTCAAGAGCGACACGATGTCGATCAAGACCGCGGCCGAGCAGTTCCTCACGAAGACACCGGTACAGCGCGAGGGACTGATCCGCCTCGTGATGGAAGGTCATCTGCGCGGCATCATCGGCCAGCTCACGGTCGAAGAGATCGTGAAGCAGCCGGAGATGGTGGCCGACCGCATGCGCTCCACCTGCGCCGAGGACATGACGAAGATGGGCCTCGAGGTCGTCTCGTTCACGATCAAAGAGGTGAAGGACCAGAACGAGTACATCACCAACATGGGACGTCCCGACATCGTGCGCATCAAGCGTGACGCCGAGATCGCGGCCGCCGAGGCGGAGCGCGACACCGCGATCAAGCGCGCGCAGGCGTCGCGCGAAGCTGCCATCGCCAAAGCTCAGGCGGACCAGGCGCGTGTCGAGGCGGAGACGGCGTCGATGTCGAAGCAGGCGGAGGCGACGCGCGACCTCGAGATCAAGAAAGCGCAGTACCTCGAGGCGACGAAGCGCCAGCAGGCGCAGGCCGACAAGGCGTACGAGATCCAGACGAACGTGATGCAGCAGCAGGTGGTCGCCGAGTCGGTGCGCGTGCAGCAGATCGAGAAGGAAGCGCAGGTCAAGGTTCAGGAAGCGGAGATCAACCGCGTGGAGAAGGAGCTGATCGCCACGGTCCTGAAGCAGGCGGAGATCGAGAAGCAGCGCATCGAGATGCTGGCCAACGCCGAGCGGCAGAAGCTGATCTCGGAGGCCGAGGGACGTGCATCCGCGACGCGCTCGCAGGGTGAAGCCGAGGCCGAGATCATCTTCAAGAAGGGTGAGGCCGAGGCGAAGGCGATGAACGTGAAGGCCGAGGCGTACCAGGAATGGAACCAGGCCGCGGTCGTCGACAAGCTGATCACCGGACTGCCGGAGGTGGTGAAGGCGATGGCCGCGCCGCTCTCGAATGTCGACCGCATCACCATCGTCTCCACCGGCGACGGCGACGCCGCCGGCGCGCACAAGATCACCGGAGACATGGCGAAGATGGCCGCGCAGGTGCCGGCGCTCTTCGAAGCGCTCTCCGGGATGAAGATGTCGGAATTGCTGTCGAACGTCCGGCAGATCTCGAAGAAGGACGCGAAGGTGCCGATTAAAGAAACGTAGCTGTTCTGGAGGTCAACATGTCTCTCATGGAACGCGTCAGTGCACTGATCAGAGCCAATCTCAACGACCTCGTCGACAAGGCCGAGGATCCGGAGAAGATGCTCAAGCAGGTGATCGTCGACATGGAGAATCAGCTCATCCAGGTGAAGACGCAGGTCGCGGTGGCGATCGCGGACGAGCATCTCCTCGACAAAAAGCAGAAGGACAACGCCGCGAATCGCGGTGAGTGGATGCGCAAGGCGGAGGTCGCGGTCGACAAGCGCGACGACGAGCTCGCACGCGCGGCGCTGGAACGGAGCGAGAGCTACCGCATCGCCGGCGAGGCTCTCGACGAGCAGGCGAATCAGCAGCGGACGCAGACCGAGACGCTGCGCGCGTCGTTGCGCAAGCTCGATCAGAAGCTGCACGAGGCGCGTGAAAAGTGCGACCTGCTGATCGCGCAGAACCGCCGCGCGCGGATGATGCAGCGCGTGGCGGAGGCGAAGTCGGGCGATTCGTCCGTGGCGTTCGATCGCGCGAAGCGCAAGGTGCAGGAAGACGAGATCGTTGCGTCGACGCGCGTCGAGATCGCCGCGGTCGACGAGCGATTCGAGGAGATCGAGCGCAACGACCGGATCGAGCAGTTGCTGACGGAGTTGAAGGCGAGGCGCCAGGTCACGGCTTGATCGCGGCGCGGATGTGCAGCACGACGCCGCGCACATTCGCGTTGCGATGGGCGTCGATCGCGTCGTGCGCCAGGCCGCGGTCGATCAGTGAGTCGCGGACATCGAACGCCGTCCCATCGGCGCCTTCGACGTCGATCAGCCAGCCCTGACGTCCGGCGAACACTTTGGCGATGCGGTCCAGCGCCTCGGGCGCCGGTGCATTCGCGAAACGTCCTTCGAACTCGTCGGCGGAGTAGCGGATGACCTCGAGGCCTTCGATCTTGTGCAGCTCAGCGAACTGCAGGTCGAAGTCGTAGCCCTGCTTCGCTCCGGCGATGCCGCCCTTCGCCGCGCCGATCACGGCGCCGGTGATCACGGCGGCGTCGCGCGTCATGCGGTAGCGATCGATCATGTCGTCGAACGACTCGCGCTCCGGCCCGCCGAACACGGCAGCGAGCACGCCGGCGACGCGGCCGATGTGGAGACCGACCTCCGCGCCGGCCGCGGCTCCCATCGAGCCTTCGACGACCGCGCCTTCGACGGCTCCGACGATGGTCGGCTCAGTGGAAGGATCGGGTTCGGGGACGGGGGGATGGGTGGTGGCGCAGGCGGTGAGGAGGATTGCGGTTGCGAGGGCTGTGAACCAGTGGCGCATGATGCTCTCCAATCGGACTTGCCCTTTCGCAATCGATCTGCCAATGGACCAGTTCGTCGTAATTGGATGCAAACAAGAGGCTTGCTGGCGACGGCATGCCGCGAAGGATGAGCCGGCTGGCCTATCGGGAGGGCGGACTGTGCCTTTTCGCGGACACTAGGTTTCCACGTGCAGGAACATGTACGTCGCCGCGATCGCGAACAGGATGTTCGCACTCCACGCCGACAGCATCGGCGGCAGATTCCCGACTTCGCCGAACTTCGTGAAGAGCGCGAACGTGATCCAGTAGACGATCCCGAGAATCAGCGCGATGCCGACGCCGTACAGCGCGCCGCGCTTGCCGATACGGAACGCGAACGGCAGCGCGATCAGCGCCATTACCAGGCTGAGCACAGGCCACGACGTCTTCGTGTAGAGCTTCACGCTGAATTCTTCCTGCGCGTAGCCGGCGTTGCGGATCGTCTCGAGGTATCGCCGCAGCTGGCTGAACGTCATCTGGTCCGGCGACTTCACGTCGGTCTCGAAATCGGACGGCCGTTCCGCGTAGTAGAGACGGATCGGCTGCGAGATCGGGATGTACGTCGACGCGCCGTCGTCGGTGAACGAGCGCATCCAGCCGTTCTCGAAGACCCAGCCTTGTCCATCCCAGCGCGCGCGCTGCGCGTAGACGCGGCGCGTGAGCCGGAACTCCGCGGGGTGCATTTCGAAGACCTGCACCTGCGCGAGCGTCTTCGTCTCCTTGTCGTACGACAGGAAATTCAGGAGGTAATGCCCCTTGCCGAGGAGCCAGAGCTTCTGCTGCGCGGAGACGGGAATCGGTTTCTTGCCCTTGATCCGCGCCTCGATCTGCACCATCCGCTGATTCGAATACGGCAGCACGAAATCGAGCAGCAGATAGGCGAGGACGCTCAGCAGCGCAGCCACCGCGAGGATCGGCAGCGCGATCCGGTAGAGCGACACGCCGCCCGACTTGATCGCCGTGATCTCGTTGTTGCGCGACATCATCCCGAACGTCACCAGCGTCGACACCAGCACCGAGATCGGCAGCATCCAGTGGAAGATCTGGAACATGAAGAAGCGGAAGTAGGCGAAGACGGTGTGCGCCGGGATGTGATGCTCGCGCACGTCGTTCGAGATCTCGGTGTACTGGATGATCAGCATCAGCACGACCGTGGAGATCATCACCAGCCCGAGGATTTTCAGGAACTCGCGGAGGATGTAGCGGTCGAGGATGTTCGGAAAGGTGATGTCCAGCCGGCTGAGAATCGACGATCCCTCAGCCTCGCCACGCGCCTCGGCGCGCCGCTTCTTGCGGTCGGTGATCGCCGAGATCATCCGCCTGAAGATGCCGGCTTCGCTGCGCTGCGCGCCGATGTCGCGGTTCGCGCGGATCAGGAGGTAGATGCCGAGGCCGAGCAGGAGGATGTCGGCCGTCCACATGCCGACGACAGGGGAGATCCGTCCGTTCGCCGCCAGTTGCTCCCCGTTGTTGATGAGTACGTAGTAGAAAACGATGATCGCAATACTTAAAGAAAAGCCTGAGCTTTTGCCGCCGCGGCGATTCGTGATGCCCAGCGGCAGTCCGACGATGCCGAACACGATGCAGGCAAACGGGATCGCGAATTTCTTCTGAATCTCGACCCGCGCCAGGTTGTAGGTCTCGTGGTCGGCGCTGTTCCTGAGCTCGCGGACCTGCTCGAACAGCTCGCGGAGCGTCATTTCGCGGAACGACCGGCTGGCGGAACGGCTCGTTTCACCGGGGACTTTCTGCGGCAGCAGGATGCGCTGCAAGGCGTTGCGATTGAGGTCGTAGCGGTCCGGTTTGCGCTGATCCCAGACGTGGGTCTCCGCGTTGTGGAGGTTCAGCCAGGTTTGCCCGTGGCCTTTGACCGTGGCGATGTTGCCGTTGCGGGCGATGATGATCCGCTGGCCGCCGCGCTGGCCGAGGGCGTTCGCCGGGTTCTCACGGTGCGCCGCGTCGACGGCCTGGGCCGGCGTGGTGCCTTCGGATTCGTCTGAACGGTTGTCGGCGACGAACACGCCGCGCCACTGGCCGGTGTGCGGGTCGACGTCGTCGACGTAGATCATCAGGTTCTCGAACTCGTCGTAGAAGATGCGCGGCTTGATCTCCTTGGCCGCCGATTGCGTCACGAGATCGCCCGTGAGCCGCGCCAGCTCGGTGTTGCCGCGCGGCAGGACGACGATCATCAGGTAGAGGTTCACCATGAAGATCGCGAAGCTGAAAAGGAAGACCGGCAGGTAGATCGTCTTCGTGGAGATGCCGAGGGCGCGCATGGCGATGATCTCGGAATCGGACGAGAGGCGGCCGACGGCGATGAGGATGCCGAACAGCAGCGACATCGGGACCGTGAGGACGATGATCCACGGGAGCGAGAGGAGCAGCAGTTTGGCGACGGTGGAGAGCGGCAGCGAGCGGCGGATGATCAGGCCGGCGAGCTGAAAGAGGCGCTGCATCAGGATGATCGAGGTGTAGAAGATCAGCCCGAGGGCGGTCGGGCCGATCATCTCCTTGAGGATGTAGCGCGTGAGGATCTTCATGATGCGAAAGGGATTGTAGATGCGAGCCTGCGATTTGCGGGCCTTCAGGGTTTTCCTCAGCGTCCTATAAGATAGATTATGTTAAGTTAACCGTACGGCAAGGACATCGGACACCACCGCTGCCGCCGTCGGTCCCGCCCCGGCACCTCTCCCGATCAGCGTGATCTCCCCGGCCGCCCTCGCTTTGATCACCACCGCGTTGAACTCCTCCCGCACGAATGCCAGCGGATCCGATGCCGGTAACTCTTCCGGGGCCACGCGCAGCTCGATGCCGCCCGCCACCCGCCGCGCGGTGGCGACGTGACGGATCACGAACCCACGACCGCGCGCCCGCTCGACGTCATCGCGCGTGATGCCGCGAATGCCGGCAATCGAGCCGCGCACGATCGGCTCGCCGAACGCCAGGCTCGCCAGGATTCTCAACTTCTGCGCCGCGTCCTCGCCGTCGACGTCGAGCGACGGATCGGCCTCGGCGAACCCGCGCTCCTGCGCGAGCCGCAGCGCGTCGGCGAACGACAACCCGTCCGACTCGATGCGCGTGAGGATGTAGTTCGAGGTGCCGTTGAGGATGCCGCGGACCTCGTCGATGTGGTCGGCCGCCAGTCCGTCGCGGATCGCGCGGATGACCGGGATGCCTCCGCAGACGCTTGCCTCGAATCCGATGGAGACCCCTCGCCTGCCGGCGGCCGCGAACAAATCGCGGCCGCACTCGGCAAGGAGAGCTTTGTTGGCGGTGACGACATGACGGCCGTTGGCGATCGCGCGACGCACATACGCCCCCGCGCAGTGCACGCCGCCGACGACCTCCACGATGAGATCGCAATTCGAGTCGAGCACCTCGGTCGCCCGCGTCGTGAGCAACCGCCGATCGATGCCGGGCCGCGACTTCGCCAGATCGCGCACCAGGATGCGCTCGATTGCGAGCTCGACGCCGTGCCGCTCGCGGATGCGATCGCGCTCCCGCTCGACGAGCTGCACGACGCCGTGGCCGACGGTGCCGCAGCCGAGGAGTCCAATCTTCAACTTCGTGGCGCTCATGCTTCGGCACTCCTCGCCGGCACGCGCGTCGCGGCGAGCGCCTGCTCGAGATCGTCGATGAGATCGCGCACATCCTCCAGTCCGACCGACAGCCGGATCAAACCATCGCCGATACCGACCTTCCGCCGTACCTCGGGCTCGACTGACGCATGCGTCATCGTCGCCGGATGACAGAACAAGCTGCGCACGCTGCCAAGACTCTCGGCGAGCGTCCACAACTTCAGGCGCCGCGTGAAGGCGCGCGTTTCTTCGATTGTCGTGTCGAGCTCGAACGAGACGATCGCGCCGAAGCGCTCCATCTGCCGGCGCGCGACCGCGTGGCCCTCATGCTCCGCGAGTCCGGGATAGAAAACGCGCGCGATCGCTTCATGCTGATCGAGATAGCGGACGACTTCCTCCGCGTTGTCGCAATGCTTCTGCACGCGGAGCGACAGCGTCTTCGTCCCGCGCAGGATCAGGAAACAGTCCTGCGGACCGGGCACCGCGCCGATGGCGTTCTGGAAGAAGCGGAGCTCGGTCGCGAGGTCATCGTCGTTGGTGATCACCACGCCGCCGAGGACGTCGTTGTGGCCGTTGATGTACTTCGTCGTCGAGTGCAACACGATGTCGGCGCCGAGGGCGAGCGGATGCTGGAGCAGCGGTGTGGCGAACGTGTTGTCGACCACCGTGCGCACGCCGGCGCGGCGCGCGATCGCGGCGCAGGCAGCGATGTCGGTGATCTTCAGCAGCGGATTGGACGGCGTCTCCAGCCAGAGCAGCTTCGTCTCGGGACGGATCGCGCCGGAGATCGTGAACGGATCGCCCGGATCGACGAACGTGAAGTCGACGCCGAATTTCGCAAAGTACTTGGTGAAGATCCGCCAGGCGCCGCCGTAGAGGTCGCGGGTGGAGACGACGTGATCGCCGGCGCGCAGGATCGAGAGCACGCCGTGAATTGCGGCCATGCCGCTGGCGAAGGCGACGCCGTGTTTCGCCCCTTCCAGCGCGGCGAGGTTTTCCTCGAGCGCGTGACGGGTCGGATGATCGGTGCGCGAGTAGCAGTAACCGCGGTTGATGCCCGGCTCGATCTGCCGGAAGGTCGAGGTCTGATAGATCGGGAACGAGATTGCGCCGGTGGCCTCGTCGTCAGGTTGACCGGCATGAATGGCGAGCGTGTCGAGTCGATAGGACATGATTGTTTCCTCCAAGCCGCAATGGCTTTCGTGTGTGCCGGTTGGCAGTTCGCGGTTGGCAGTTCGCAGTAGAACGAGCTCCTGCCAACGGCCAACTGACCACTGCCAACTTCGTTTCGTGTGAGTGAAAGGCTGGAGGGACCCGGGTCGAAAACGCGAAAAGGCTACGCGTCCGCGCCCGGGCGGCGCATCATCATTCGGCCCATCTGGGTGAAGAGATGCTTCATGTTGACCGCGGACGATACGCTCGTCATAGCGATGGTGTCAACGGTTTGAAATTCTAAGCCGTATCAACGCCATGCATCGGAGTGCGGCGGCCATGCCGCCGCCGTTGTCGCTCGTGAAGGGCGGCGGCATGGCCGCCGCACTCCAGGTGATCCTCGTCTGCGGCTCGATCTACGGCGCCTCCCTCGGCGCGTGGCACGACGCGCGACTCGCCTTCTACTCCGCGATCAAGGTTCCGCTCCTCCTTCTCGCCACCGCCGCCCTCACCGCCCTTTTCAACTGGATCATCGCGGCGCTCATCGGGCTGCCGCTGAAATTCGGCGAGACGATCGAGATGTCGCTCCTGCCGCTCGCCGTCGCCAGCGTCATCCTGGCGTCGTGCGCGCCGGTGATCTTCTTCTTCGACCTCTCGCTGCCGCCGCCGATGCCGTCCGCACGCACGCTGCACAACCTGCTCTACCTCACGCACACCGCGCTCGTCGCCGGCGCGGGCGTCACCGGCACGACGTTCCTGCAGCGGCGATTGCTCGAGGTCTGCAACGGCGACGCGCGTCTCGCGCGCCGCGTGCACGCGGCGTGGATCGTCGCGTTCGCGTTCGTCGGCGGTGAAGTGGCGTGGATCCTCCGGCCGTTCATCGGCAGCGTCTACCTGCCGGTGGTCTTTCTCCGTTCCGACGCGCTGCACGGCAACGTGTACGAGTTCATCTTCACCGACATCCTGCCGTACCTCTGGAGGTTGCTATGACGCTCTTCGCCGCACTCGACGACCTGCTCCGGAACCGCAACACGAACCGCCCGTTCCTCCTCTTCTTCGGCGCGATCCTCTGCTACGTCGCGTACGGCGTGGCGGCCGGATTCTTCCAGGGCGGAGCCCAGATCGGCGTCGCGTTGATCAAAGTTCCGCTCATCCTCCTCGGGTCACTCGCGCTCTGCATCCCGAGCCTCTACGTCTTCACCGCGCTGAGCGGCACGCAGCTCGATGCACGAGGATTCGCGAAGGCACTCGCCGGATTCGCGGGGATCGCGGGATTGATCCTCATCGCGCTGATGCCGGTGATCTGGCTCTTCTCCGTCAGCACCATCTCCCTCGAGTTCGTCGTCTGGCTGCACATCTTCGCCTGGCTGATCGCGCTGGCGTTCGGACGGCAGTTCCTGGTGAGCGCGTTCGGTACCGCCAGCCGTGCGGCGGGACTCTGGCTCGTGCTGATGCTGCTCGTGTCGCTGCAGATGACGACGTATCTGAGGCCGGTGCTGTGGCGTGATGCGGGACAGCCGCTCTTCGCGCGCGAGAAGATGTCGTTCTTCTCACACTTGAGCGAGGTGGTGGATTGGAAGCCTATACCGACCGCTGCGACTCGGCGATGAAGCGCTCCACCTGCGAGACGAACGCCAGTCCGTTGTTCGTCTTGCGGATGTAGCCGACGGCGGGCGAGCGCTCCACGAGCGACTTCAGCGACTCTTCGTCCTTCGACGAATGGATGACGATCGGCACCTCGCGGAGGAAATCGAAGAGCGTGGTGAAGTCGAGCACGTGCTCGCCGGAGAGCGCCGGCATCTCGAGATCGAGCAGCACGAGATTGGGCCGCTCGCGCTGCACGAGCTGCGGCATCCGCAGCGGCGATTCGGAGGTGATCACCTCGTAGCCCGCGGCTTCGAGTAGGCGCTTCGCCACGGAGAGCGCTTTCGAATCATCATCGATGACGACGATCTTTCCCTTCGGCATCATCCCTCCGATTCGAGCCGCCGCAGCAGCTCCTTCACCGCGTCGATCACTTCTCTGCGATCGACGTTCGGCTTGCGGAACGCGAGATTGAGTGAGAACGGCAGCGACTTGTCCTTGAGCTGGAAGACGTAGTTCTTCGGACGTCCCGCCTTCTTCGGCTCCGCCTTCGCCGCGGTCTGCTTGCGCAGCTCCTCGCGCGACAGCTCGCCCGCGCCGAACGCGCGGACCATCTGCTCCATCGCTTCTTCGCTTCCCGCGCGCGCCACCTGCACCAGCACCGACTTGTTGGCGATCCCCGCCTCGCGGCACATCGCGCGGATGCGATCGGGGATCTCGTTGATCAGCAGCGTCTCCGTCACCGTCGTGCGCGACTTGCCGATCACCTGCGAGATCCGCTCGTGCGTGTAGCCGAACTTCTCCTGCAGGATGAAGAGCCCTTCCGCTTCTTCGAACGGCGTCAGGTCCTTGCGCTGGATGTTCTCGATCAGCGCGATCTCGAGCTGTTCCTTGTCGTCGACGTCGAGCTCGATCGCCGGGATCTCGTCGAGGCCGACCAGCGTCGCGGCGCGGAAGCGCCGCTCGCCGGAGATGATCTGGTAGCGGTTCGATCCGATCGTGCGCACCAGGATCGGCTCGAGCACGCCCTTCTCGCGGATCGACGCCGCGAGCTCTTCGATGTTGCCCAGCTGCGTGCGCGGCTGGTCGGGATTCGCTTCGATGAAGGAGAGCGGCAGCATCGACCCGATGTGCCGGCCGGAGCGCTTCGTCAGCTCCTCGACGTAATGGGAGTCGTGACGCATGTTCGCGCGCTCGGGAAGTCCTCGTTTCATGGCCATCGTCTGGTCAGACCCTCGAAAGAATTTCTTCGCTCAGCGAGTAGTACTCCATCGCTCCGCTCGACTTCGGCGCGAAGGTGAAGATCGACTCCTTGTACGCCGGGCTTTCCTCGAGACGGATCGATTTGGTGATGATGGTGTTGAACAGGCGGTCGCCGAAGACGTTGCCGATCTGTTCGTGGATGTCCTTGGCCAGCGTGGTGCGCTTGTCGTGCATGGTGATGACCACGCCGAGGAGCTGCAGGTTCGGGTTCGGGCGGGCCTTGATCTTCTCGATCGTCTCGAGGAGGTCGTCCGTCCCTTCCAGCGCGAAGTACGACGACTGGATCGGCACCAGCACGTGCGTCGACGCGACGAGCGCGTTGACCGTGATCATGCCGAGGGTCGGCGGCGTGTCGATGAAGACGTAGTCGTAGTGCGAGCCGACGTCCTTCATCTTGTCCTTCAGGCGGAACGGTCCGTCGAGCTCGCCGATCAGTTTCGATTCCAGTTTCGCCAGCGCGATGCGCGACGGCGCGAGCGAGAGGTTGTCGACCGGCGTCGAGACGATGACGTCCTCGAACGGCACCTCTTCGCTCACCATCACGTCGTACATCGACTTGGTGATCTGCCGGACGTCGACGTACGACATCGACGAGTTCGCCTGCGGATCGAGGTCGATCAGCAGTGTCTTGAATCCCTTGTTGGCGACGGCTGCGGAGAGATTGATGGCGGTGGTGGTCTTGCCCACTCCGCCTTTCTGATTGGCGACTGTGATGATCATTGAGGCTGTTCGCGATTGTACCGTGTGGCGACGCTCAACGCGTCGAGCAGCGTGTCGATGTCGCGCTCGCTCGTCTCGAAGTTCGTCACGCACGCGCGCAACGCGGGCGGACGGCCCTCGCGCACGAGCGGTGAGATCCAGGCGCGCCCTTCTTTGACCACCGCGGTGCCGATCGCCGGGATGTCGACGTCGTCGCGCGTGAAGCAGACGATCGCCAGCGGCGAATCGCTGATCACGTCCCATCCGCCGGCGATGAGGCGGTCGCGCAGCACGTCCGCCATCGCCGCGTGATGCTCGATCTGCCGCGCCAGTTCATCGGCGCCGAGCTCCGCAACGGTAAGAAAAACTTTCAAGCCGATGAAGCGCCGCGACCATTGCAGCGACAGCGCGTAATGATCCGGCCCCGACTCTTCCTTCGGCACGTACGGTGTGTCGATCGAGAACGCTTCGCGCAGCACCTCGCGATGCCGCGTGAAGAACATGCCGGCGCCCATCGCGACCGAGATCCACTTGTGTGCGTCGCAGGTGATCGAATCTGCGCGCTCGATGCCCGCGAGGTGCACGCGCAGGCGATCGCTCACCGCGGCCGCGCCGCCCCACGCGGCATCGGCGTGCATCCAGAGGTTTTCACGCGCGCAGATGCCGGCGATCTCCGGCAACGGATCGATCGCACCGGTGCCGGTCGTCCCGGCGGTGGCGACGACGAAGAACGGCTCCTCGCCGTTTGCACGCGTCTGTGCGATGGCGCGCTCGAGGGCGTCTGGGCGCATGCGGTCGCGCTCATCGACTTCGATCAATCGCACCGCGTCGCGCCCGAGGCCGGTCTGCTGCGCGATCTTCTCGAAGGAGTGATGCGCTTCAACGGAGACGAAGAGCACCGGCTGTTTCGCCAGCGCACGCGCGCCTCGCCTGCGCCACTCCGGAAACCGCCGCGCCAGCGCGCACATGACCGCCGTCGCATTGGCCTCGGAACCGCCGCTGGTGAAATGCGCCATCGAGTCGTCGTCGAAGCCGAAGCGCCGCGCGAAGAAGCGGAGGACGTGCTGCTCGATCTCCACCGCCGCCGGCGAATGGAACCACCCGCCGACCTGCGGATTCGCCGCCGCGGCCATCGCATCGGCGACGACGGAGGCGAGCGTCACGTGCGGATTGAAGAGGCCGAAGTAGGCGGGATGCGTCGTGTGCAGGTTGCCGTGCAGCAGCATCCGGCGGACGTCATCGACGACTTCGCGCAGCGGGACCGGCGTGTCGAATGGATAGCGACCGGCGAGGTAGCGGAGCGTATCGCCGAACGCGATGTGCGGTGCGACAGGACCGCGTTTCACATCGTCGACGAACGATCGAAAGAACTCGGCGGCATCGAACATCATGACGACAATCCTGAAGAAGGCTTGGCCAAGCAACGCCGCCGGCCGTGCCGGCCTACATTTTGTACTTGCCGAGATCGTCCGGGCCGAGCTGCTCGAACCACTTCTTCATCTTCTCGTCCTGATCCTCGGAGTCAGGCGTGATCGTCTGTGCCTGGTCGAGGACGGACTGGGCGACGAAGATCGGCGCCTCGGTGCGGAGAGCGAGCGCGATGGCATCGCTCGGGCGGGCATCCACTTCCAGCGTCTTGCCGCCGGTGAGGATGCGGATCTGGGCGAAGAACGTCGAGTCGCGGAGGTCGTTGATCACCACGCGCGTCACGCGGGCGTCGAGCTCCGAGATCATGTTGCGCAGCAGGTCGTGCGTCATCGGGCGCGGCGTGGCGACATTCTCCAACTGCAGCGCGATGGCGTTCGCCTCGAAGATCCCGACCCAGATCGGTAGGAAGAATTTCTCCTCGTCATCTTTGAGGACGACGATCGGCGAGTTCGACACCGGGTCGAGCATGAGTCCCTTGATCGACATCGGTACGAGCTCTGTCATTGGACCGCCTCCCCGCGCAGGGTGTGATGCCCCGCCAGATCGATGCGCACTCCAAGCATACTCCCGAGCGGTGTGGCGGGGTCGCCGGCGAAATTGACGACCCAGTTGTCGTCCGTGCGGCCCGACAGCATCGACGGATCGTGCTTGCTCGGACCTTCGACGAGCACCGGCATGACGCGGCCGCGATACGACTCGAGACGCTCGCGCTTGTGCTCCTCATGCAGCGCGAACAGCCGGTTCAGCCGTTCCGATGCGACCGCATCGTCGACGGCCGCGCCGAGCTTGAGCGACGGCGTGCCGGGTCGCGGCGAATACTTGAACGCGAACAGCGAGCCGTAGCGAACCTGCTCGATCAGCGAGAGCGATTCCTGGAAATCCTCTTCCGTTTCGCCGGGGAAACCGACGATGACGTCGGTCGAAAAGTGGATCTCCGGAATGGCCGCGCGGATCTGATCGACGGTCTCGAGGTACTTCTCGCGCGTGTAGAGGCGCTTCATCCGCCGCAGGATCTTCGACGATCCCGACTGAACCGGCAGGTGGAGGTAGCGCGAGATGTTCTGGTGATCGCGCATCGCGGCGATCATCGAGTCGTTCACTTCCGCCGGATGCGAAGTCATGAACCGCAGGCGCGCGACGCTGTCGAGCTTCGCGATCGCGCTGAGCAGCGCGCCGAAGTCGCGGCCGGTGGTCGGGCAGCGATACGCGTTCACGGTCTGCCCGAGGAGCTCGATCTCGACGCGGCCGCTGGCGACGGCGATGCGCGTCTCGGCGACGATGTCGTCGAACGGACGCGAGACCTCGCGGCCGCGCGTCGTCGGCACGATGCAGAAGGTGCAGTTCTTGTTGCAGCCTTCCATGATCGTGACCCACGCCTTCGTCGCCGACCCGCGATCGATGGCCAGCGCGTCGTAGCGCCGGTCCTCGGGGAAATCGATCGCCACCGCATGCTCGCGCTCGAGCACCTCGTCGATGTGTCCCACGTTGCCCGGTCCCATCACGAAGTCGACCCAGGGCGCGCGCTCGATGATGCGCTCCCCTTCCTGCTGCGCCACGCATCCGCAGACGCCGATCTTGAGATCGGCGCGCTCCTGCTTCAGCTCGCGCAGACGCCCGAGGTGCGAGTAGACCTTCTGTTCCGACTTGTCGCGGATCGAGCAGGTGTTGAGGAGGATGACGTCCGCCTCCTGCTCGCTCTCCACGCGGCGATACCCGCGCAGCTTGAGGCTGCCGGAGATTCGCTGGCTGTCGAGATCGTTCATCTGACAGCCCCACGTTTCAATGAAGAAGGTTTTCATTGGTTGGGGACCGCGGCCCGCGCCGCTTCGAGCTCCTGCTTCTTCTGATCGAATTTCTTGCGAATCACGTCGTCGCGATACGTGGGGTCGTTCTCTTCGTAGTAGCTCTGCTCGATGGCGGCGAGCTCTTTTTCGAGATCCGCAACCTTTTTCGTCGCGTCGACCTGCACCTTGTCGGCGGCCGCCGCGGCTTTCCTCGCCTGCTGATGCTTCTCATTCGAGGTCCACTGCTCGACCGCCGCCTGAGGTGTTTCCGCGGATGCTTTTCCGGGAAGCTCGATCAATTTGCCTTTGGCCTTCTTCACGTCGGCGTTGGTGATCGGCTTTCGAGGAATCGCCACGCGGCCAGCTTTCGCTTTCTTTGCCGCGGCGACGAGATCGGAGTCTTTGGGAGGAGCAGGCGCTTCCTGGCCGGATAGGACGCCAGACAGCAGACAACAGACAGCGGACAGCAGAAAAACTCTCATGCCTCGCTCGTCCCCGCTCTTCCGTATCGATCCTCGAGCCTCACCACGTCATCGAGCTCCGGCGTCGACACCTCGGCGACGTCGGTGTCGGCGAGCGCTTCCATGCGGTGGATCATGCGCGGCGGAATGTGGAACGCCTCGCCTTTCCGCAGCGTCACTTCGCGCCGGTCGCCGTCCTGCTCGACCGTCAGCAGCAGCTCACCGTCGACAACGTACAGCGTCTCTTCCTTGATCTCGTGATACTGGAGGCTGAGGCTCTCGCCGCGGTTGATGTGCAGGATCTTGCCGACGTAGCGGTCGGTGTGGGCGAAGATCAGCTCGTACCCCCACGGCTTCGAAACACGCTTGATGTCGGTCATGAGTTCTTCGCCACTACCCCTTCCGGGAATCGCAGCGCCACGTTTTCGATGACGAACTCCTCGATCTCCTGCGCGGTCCCGCTTCTGCATCACCAGTCCGCGATCCGCTTGCAATCCTTGTAGCGAACCGAGCGCACCACGTTCTTGATGACGGGGATGGACGACGGATTCATCGAGAAATTTTCGAGGCCGAGGCCGAGGAGGACGATGGCGAAGATCGGATCGTTCGCCATCTCGCCGCACATCGAGACCGGGATGTTCGCGCGCTTGCCGGCGTCGATCACGGTCTTGATCAGGCGCAGCAGCGCCGGATGCAGCGGCTCGTAGAGATAGCTGACGTTCTCGTTGGCGCGATCGATGGCCAGCGAGTATTGGATGAGATCGTTCGTGCCGATCGCGAAGAAGTCGGCTTCCTCGGCGAGGAAGTCGGCGATCAGCGCGGCCGACGGCACCTCGATCATGATGCCGATCTTCAGGTCGGGGTTGTACGCCTTCCCTTCCGCGTCGAGCTCCAGCTTGATCTCGCGGATGAACGTCTTCACCTGCCGCAGCTCCTGCACGCCGGAGACGAGCGGGAACATGATCTTCATGTCGCCGAACGCCGAGGCGCGGAGCAGCGCGCGCAGCTGCGTCTTGAACATCTCGCGATGCTTCATGCAGAGACGCAGTCCGCGCAGACCGAGGACCGGGTTGTCTTCCTTGCTGCCGATGACCTCGCGCGCCAGCTTCTTGCCTCCGAGGTCGAACGTGCGGATCACGCACGTCTGCGGGGCCATCCCTTCGACGATGCGGCGATAGACCTCGAAGTGCTCGTCCTCGTTCGGCAGATCGGGACTCTTGGCGATGTAGAGGAACTCGGAGCGATAGAGCCCCAGGCCCTCGGCGCCGAACTTGATCGCGTCGTCGATCTCTTCGAGCAGCTCGAGGTTCGCCTGCAGCGAGATCCTGCGCCCGTCCTTCGTGATCGCCGGCAGCAGCCGGTTCTCGAGGAGCTTCTTCTCCGACTCCTCGTGCCGCGTGACGCGGCTGCGATACTCCGCGACCATCGCGTCGGTCGGGTTGATGAGGACGATCCCTTCGTAGCCGTCGACGATGACCATCTCGTCGTTGTCGACGATCTTGGTGAGGCGCGGCACGCCGATGACCGCCGGCATGAAGAGCGACTTGGCGATGATCGAGACGTGCGACGTGCGGCCGCCGGTCTCGGTGGCGAAGCCGACGATCGGCTTCTTGTTGAAGTGGACGGTGTCGGACGGCGTGAGGTCGTCCGCCAAAATGATCACGTCGTGCTTGATCTCGGAGATCTCGTGATGGGCGACGCCCTGCAGGTTCCGCAGCACGCGCTCGGCGACGTCCTTCACGTCGGCGACGCGCTCGCGCAGGTAGTCCTCTTCGAAGCTCTGGAAGCGCGCCTGCAGCTCTTCCTGCACCTCGGAGAGCGCCCACTCCGCGTTGACCTGCTCCTCCTCGATCTTCTGCACGACCTTGTCGGTGAACGAGGGGTCGCTGACCATCATCGCGTGCGCGTCGAAGATGGAGGCGTACTCCTCCCCCATCGAGCGGCTGACTTTGGCCTTCAGCTCGTGGAGCTGATCGCGCGTCTTTTCCAGCGATTCGAGGAAGCGTGTGACCTCGGCGGGGACGTCTTCCTCGCGGATCGGAACGCGGTAGATGGAGACGATCCGCTTCTCGATGATGACGGCGCGTCCGATGGCGATTCCGGGCGAGACTCCGATGCCTTTGTAGGTGCGGATATCGGATCGTTGTGAAGCCCGGGGGACGCGGTCAGTGAGCACAAGTCATTCTACTTCATCGAACTTACGGTCGATCAGCTCCTGGATCGCGTCCATCGCGTCGTTCTCGTCGTCGCCGTTCGCGCGCACGGTGATGACCGAGCCCCGGCCGGCCGCGAGAAGGAGGATGCCGAGGATCGATTTGCCGTCGACCTCTTCATCGCCCTTGCGGATCTTGATGTCGCACTTGAAGCGCGCGGCGGTGTGCACCAGCTTCGCGGCGGCGCGAGCGTGAAGACCGAGTTTATTTTTGATCTCGATGTTCCGCTCGCTCACGAACGCGCTCCGGTGGCGGTGAGCAGGTCGGAGGCGACGCGGATCGCTTTGGAGCCTTTCTCGCTGATCACGTGCGCGAGCGTGGCCACGTCGGTCGCCTCGCTCTGCATCGTGGCGAACTTGACGATCATCGGCAGGTTCACACCGGTGACGATCTCCACCTTGCCCTGCTCGAGGAAGGAGAGGCTGATGTTGCTCGGCGTGCCGCCGAACATGTCGGTGAAGATGATGATGCCGCGCTCCGGACCACCGAGGCGCTCCAGCGCGAGACGGATCTTCTCGCGCGCTTCGTCGACTGTGTCGTTCCACTCCAGCGGTACGGCCTCGACGCCGACCACATTTGCTTCGATTCTCTGCGCCGCGCTCAGGAGCTCGTGGGCGAGCTTCCCGTGCGTGACGATCAATGCGCCGATCAAACGGACCTCCAAATTGCGCCGTGAATGATACCTCGCGCTTCTCTTTCTCGCCGGAATGGGTAGGGAATCGCCGCTTTACGGCCCTCCATAAGTGAGGAGGTGGTGTGATCGTCCACACTTTGGCGCTGATGGCCGCGTTGTCGCTCGGCAGAGCCGAGAGCTTCTCGATCCTCGGCGGATCGGGGGTCTCGGCCTCAGGGCCGATGCGCGTGACGGGGAATGTCGGCGCGGGGTCGGGCGGGGTGACCGGCATTGCGCCAGCCGTCGGCGACATCCTGCCGGGAGGGGACGCGCTGAAGGATGTGGCGGGAGCGTGGGACAGGCTGAACCAGTGCAGCCCTCAGATCCACTGCCTGTCGTCGATCACGTACGAATTCAACGGCGGCAAGGATGACGTCTGGATCGTTCAGATTGAGGGCGACCTGAAGATTCCTCCCGACTCGTCGATGAAGTTGCTGGGTGACGCGCAGAGCAGCCACATCTTCTGGCGGGTCAATGGCTCGGCGACCCTCTGCGAGCGGAGTTCGTTCGTCGGAACGCTCATCGCGCTCGAGAGCATCACCGTACGCGAGGGGGTGACCGTATCCGGCCGCCTGATCGCGCGCCACGGAACCGTGACGCTTACGACCGACGACGTCAATTTCTGCTGCGATCCGATCGAACTCTCGACGTTGCGGGATGGGAGTGTCAGCGCGCAATACGATGAGACGATCGCGGCGAAGGGCGGAACTGAGCGGTACACGTTCTCGCTGTTTTCCGGCTCGCTGCCTCGCGACCTCGAGCTTGCCACGACCGGAAGGCTGTTCGGCATCCCGACGGCGGCCGGTGCCAGCACTTTCATCGTAATGGCCACCGATTTCAAAGGCTGTACGAGCATCCACACGTACACGATTACGATCTGCGACGCGACCACGTTTTCGCCCGCGAGACTCAAAGATGCGACCGTCGGTGACTCTTACACCGAAACGATTACGACTAACGGTCCGCGGCGATTCTCCATCACCGGCCTTCCGAAAGACCTGTCGCCCGGCACCGGCGCGTGCGAAAACTCAACAGTCATCAGCGGTATCCCGGAAAAAGAAGACACATACGAGTTGGCGGTCGCGGCGACGAATTGCGACGGCGGCTGCGGTAGCAGTCGCAAGTACGTGCTGAATGTCGTATGTCCGAAAATTACCCTCTGCCCCGCGGTACTCAAGGATGGCACCGCCGGAGTCGAGTACTCGACGGACCTCAGCGTCTGTGAAGCGAAGAGGTCATACAACTTCGTGGCTACGCCGCCGATCGTCGACCCGACAGGCGTGCTGTTGTTTACACCTGCCACCTGCGGGTCGTACCACGTGAGTGTCACGGCGACAGATGCGTACGGCTGCACCGGCACACGCGAGTACACGATCAACGTAGGCCGTCCGGATAATCCTCTGCCCGAATCGCTTCCCGATGCCGCACAAAACAAGCCGTACGTCGTGCCATTCAAGGGGGCATACACGTACAGCTTCACGCAATTGCCGGAGTGGCTGATACCAACCGGTGCCGGACTTTCCGGTACGCCGCCGGCGTGCGGCGATTTTACGTTCACCGTGACCGCGTTCGATGCCGTGTCCGGCTGCCAATGGTACCGAACGTACACGCTGCACGTGCCGTGCTGCCCGGAGATCATCATCAGTCCGGTGACGCTCTCCCGCGGCACGTTGAACGTGTCGTACAGCAAGATGATCTCCGTCGCCGGCGGCACACCGCCGTACGTAATCACGATCACGGGCTTCTTTCCTCCGGTACTCACGGTTCCTGCGGGACTCACGCCCCCACTAACGTTGACCGGAACATCCGCCACGACACTGTCGGGATTACCGACTGCCGTAGGGGTCTACACGTTCAAGGTCACCGCCATCGACTCACAAGGCTGTTCCGGCGAGAAGACATACACGATTGCGATCGTTCAACCGACTCCGCCCGGGGCGATTATCCCGGCGCTTTCGCCATGGGGGCTTCTGGCGCTCTCGATCGTGCTGGCGTGCGCGGGATTTTTCTTGATTCGTAAAGGCGTGGTATGAGCGAAACTGAGCCGCAATCTCCGCGCAAACGAACCTGTATTTCATGCGGATATGAGCTGCGCGGCGAAGAGGAATGTCCGGTTTGTGAATCGCCGGTGAAATTGAACCTGTGCGTGGTGTGCGGCAAGGCGATGCCCTCGCTCGCGTTCCGCTGCAACGGCTGCAACACGTATCGGCAGCCCTGGCGCAAGCGCCTTCAGTTATGGTCGATCCAGGCGACGTGGCTCAGTGCGATCTTCGCCCTCATCTCCGCCGGCTTCGCCGGCATCTCCTACGTCAACGAGCACATGTCGCACACGACGTTCAGGGTGACGAGCTCCGACGCGGCTTCCATCCATCTGCAGGTGTGGAACACCGGGCTCCGTCCGTCGATGCTCGTCGGCTTTCGCCTGATCTTCGATGACCAGGCGGAGAAGGAAGTGGCGCTCGATCTGACGGAACAGGGTCAGCCGGGAGCGATGCAGTTCATCGCCGCCGGGCAGCAGTTGACCGTCGATCTCACTCGCGCACTCCGTTCGACGGTCGCGCCGCCGAGGAGTGCCAGGCAATACAGCGATGCGGAATTGCGCGATCTGCTTTGTGGGCCGGAGTGGACCGGCCGCCGCGTCACGTTGCAGGTCGACGTTCGGGAATCGATCGATCCCTGGTGCCTGTGGAACCTCTTCCGGCCGCATCACTCGCGGACGGACGACGTTCCGGCCGGCCAGATTTCTGACTTCATCGGATCATGGGGGCTCAATGCACCTTGCCGCTGATCGCTCACTCTTCCGGGCCGCGTTGTTCGTGATGCTCGCCGCAACCGCCGCGGCGCGTGCGGAGGACACGCGGTTTCTCCGGTTCGAGCTCGTAGGAGTGTGCCGTGACATCGGAGCACCCCTGTTCGTCGTGAATGGCAACGACGGCACGGAGCCGAAGGAGATCAAACGGATCGACGATTCGTTGACATGGACCGCCACATGGCCTACTCCGATTCCCGCCGAGGGATCGGTCGCCAGCGCGCGCCTCGGAGGTTCGCGGACGAACTCCGTTCGATCGAAAGCGGTGCGGATCAAGGGCCGCCCCACCGAAGCGTTCTTCGAGCTCACGTGCGGTAAGAACGCGGCCTGGAATGTGACGATCGAAACCGATCCGCACCGGAGCTTCGGCTACCTTCGCTATCTCAAGCGGTTAAGCGAAGCTGACGTGGACAGTTTCGAGCACGAGGACCACGCGTTCGGCACCGGAAAAACGTTCGACGTCCAGTTGTGGGACGAGACGATCAACCTCCGGCTCGACCGGTCGCTCTTCATCCACCTCAACTCCATTCCGATTTTCAGGAAACCGAAGGAAGGAATGAGTGCACAACAGACGCTCGATCGGAATGATGTCGTCGAAGCGGTCGCCAGGTCGCTGTTCGGAACGGCGTTTTCGTCGGCCGACCGCAACGCGATCCGTACGAAGAAGACGATCCGGGAGCTCGACGGCCTCACTCTGACGCGCTGGGTGAAGTGATGCGAGCGCGCGCGCCGATCGTCGCCGCACTCTCGTTCCTGGTGGCCTTCTCCGCGGCGGCGCAGCAGCGTCCGATCTTCGATCCCGACGACTTCGTCGATCCGGCTCATCACGACTTCCCGATCTTCATCTCGCGCCTCGTCCTCGGAGGAATGCGGAGCGTGATGGACGACTACCGCCCGCTGCATCAGGACGCAGGCTTTCTGCTCCTGACGAACGGCATCTACTGGTCGCGTTTCGAGGTCGACTTCAAGCACATCGAGGTGCGCGGCGAGAACGCAAACGCGCCGGCCGACGCGCAGGTCTGCCCGTGCGATCCACCGATCTACTTTCCGACCCCGCCGTCGCGCGAGGAGACGCCGAACCCGCCGCTGCCGGGTTCGAAAGACACTCTGCAATTCGGCTGGTATCGAAGCCGCCCCGCCGGTCCGGCCGAGCCGCCGATGACGCTGCGCACCCGCATCTCGTTCAGCCGGCAGCCGATCGATACGGCGGCCACGTACCTCGACACCGGCCATGCGGCGTTCCATCTGCATGGACACGAGCAGTCGATCGGTGTCGAGCACGATCTCTTTTTCCGCATCGATCGGCATGACGTCCACGGAACGCTGATGGTTTCGCGAACGATCCGTTCCGGAACCGCGAACGACCGGTCGCAGAACGAAATCATCTACGTCAGCCACTTCCAGCCGCAGGCCCTCGGACCAGTGCTGCTGCGCGGCACACTCGCCATCGGCGGCGTCACCGGCCGCGGCGCGAATGGCGTGAACGTGATCAATCCCGCGTTCGAAGCGTTTGTGCACAACGGGCAGACCGGGGCGGACTTCCATTTGATCTGGAGCCCGATCGCAACGCGCAGCGGAGCTGAAGGTTGGGTAACTCATCATCAGATTTTGATCTCTGTCGAGAGAGCCATCTTCATAAAATTGCTTGAACAACACTAAGATTTATGCATAATCTGCCTTCATCTGAGTGCGAAGCACTAAGAAGAAGACAGGCACCATGCCCATTACTGCACGTTGGAGCCCTCAGCAGAACCTCGATTAGATCCATAGTCAGCTCAGTCGTTTTCTCGAGCCGTTCACCCGAACGGCGGATGAAGACCTGGTCAGCGGCTCGTGGGTGCCGCCGGTCGACGTCGCCGAGACGCAGGAGAAGATCATCGTCCGCGCCGAGGTGCCGGGGATGAAGCAGGAAGAGATTCAGATCGAGTTCGAGAACGGCCTGCTCAGCATTCGCGGCGAGCGGAAGCTGATCAAGGAGGAAGGCGTGACCTTCCACCGCGTCGAGCGGACGTTCGGAAACTTCAGCCGCTCGTTCACCCTCCCCCGTACGATCGATCCGGAGAAGATCTCTGCCAGCTACCGCGACGGTGTGCTGCAGATCGAAGTGCCGAAGAAGGAAGAGGCGAAGCCGAAGCAGATCCGGATCGCTGTCAACAACTAGGGAGTCTGCGGGCGCCGCTGTGCAGGATGCGAGCCGGCGCGGCGTCGCCCGCAACCCGAAGGGCTGATGGCGGTTACCGGCCGATCTCCGCGTCGCTCGTCGTGGCTGCGTGAGCGCAAACCCCTCCTAATCGTGCGCGCTGGCTGACTTGCCGCGTGTGCCGGCTGGCTTATCGTGCGAGCCGGCTGGATTACCGCGCGAGCCGCCGATTCACCGCTGTCTATTTCGGAAAGAGCTGGCGCGTAATCGCGTAGACGACGTTGCGCCGGATGGCCCCATCCGGCGCCGTCCGCTCCACGCTCCTCACCAACGTCCCGCCGATCTTCTCGACCGCCTTCCGCGACCGTACGTTGTCCTCTCCGACGACGAACACCACGCGCTCGACGAAACGGAAGGCGTGGTCGAGCATCAGCCGTTTCATCTCGTGGTTGTACTCCCCGCCCCAGTACGCGCGCTCGAGGAACGTCCAGCCGATCTCCACCTCGCCGTCCTCGAGGTTCCAGTACCGGGAGCTGCCGATCATCCTTCCCGACGTGCGATCGACGACCGCGAACGCGCCCTTCGATTCGATCGCGCTGTCGAAGTAGCGCTGGAAGACGTCGCGCATGTGACGCGTCGGCTCGGGATGCTGCTCCCAGATCAGCGGATCGCTCGCGGCGCGGTAGAGCTCCTCGAAGTCGTCGAGGCGCAGCGGACGCAGCTCGAGGAGCTCGCCGGTGAGCGTCGGTTGGAGATCGAACGCGGTCATCGACGGCAGTCGCGATGGACGATCTCGACCGAGTAGCCGCGCTCCGCGAGGTCCTCGCCGAGGCGCTGGCCGATGGCGACGGAGCGATGCTTGCCGCCCGTGCAGCCGACGCCGATGGTCAGATAGCTCTTCATCTCCTTGCGGTACTCGGGGAGGACGTAGGTCACGAAGTCGAGCAGCTTCGCGTAGAAGGTCTCGTAGTCGGGCTGCTTGCGCAGATATTCGATGACCCCTTCATCCAGTCCGGTCAGCGGCCGCAGCTCCTCGATGAAGTGCGGGTTCGGCAGGAAGCGGACGTCGAACAGCAGGTCGAGGTTGTACGGCATGGAGTACTTGAAGCCGAAGGTGATGATGGTGACGAGCATCGTCACCTCGTATCCCGACAGCCGGAACCGCTTCATGACCTCGGCCTTAAGCTCATGCACCGAGAACTGCGAGGTGTCGAGGATCATGTTGGCCAGCGACTTCACTTCGTCCAGCTCTTCGCGCTCGCGCTGAATGGCCTCGATGATCGGCTGGTCCTTCGCCAGCGGATGCGGACGGCGCGTCTCGGAGTAGCGGCGGGCCAGCACCTCGTCCGTCGCCTCGAGGAAGATCAGGACGACGTTCGGCACGAGCTGCTGGATGCGCTCGCGATAGAACGCCGGGAAGATCTTCGCGAAGTCGTGCGTGCGGACGTCGACCACGATCCCGACACGGTTGGCGTTCTCGTGCGCCGCGACCTCTTCCAGGAACGGCTCGATCAGCGCGATCGGCAGGTTGTCGCTGCAGTAGAAGCCGAGGTCCTCGAGCGTCGACTGCACGTACGACTTCCCCGAGCCCGAAAGGCCCGTGATGATGACGAGGTATTCAGGCGACTTCATCTCTGACGCCGCACACGGTTCAGCACGTCCGGGTTCATCATCATCCGCGTGCTCGCGCTCCGCATCTCGGAGCTCGCCGCCGCGCCGGGTGTGACCTGCGGCAACTGTTCCGACATGCCGGTTCCCTGCCGGGCAATCTGCTCGTCGATCTTCTGGGTGAAGGCGCGCGCGGAGTCGTAGCCCTGCAACTTCATGAGGTGATTGCGCGCGGCGATCTCGACCAGGAGCGCGAGGTTGCGTCCCGAGGCCACCGGCAGGCGGACGTACGGCTTGTGCACGCCGAGCATCTCGTACGTCTCGCCGGCGATCCCCAGGCGGTCGTACTCCGTCCCTTCCACCCACTTCTCCAGCTTGACCACGAGATCGATCGGTTTCACGTCGCGCGTGGAGGCGACGCCGAAGAGATCCTTGATGTCGATGATGCCGATGCCGCGCAGCTCCATGTGATGGCGCAGCAGGTCGTTCGAGTAGCCGAGCAGCACGTCGTTCGGATGGCGCTTCACCACGACCATGTCGTCGGCGATGAGGCGATGGCCGCGATAGACGAGGTCGAGCGCGCACTCGCTCTTGCCGATGCCGCTGTCGCCGAGGAGGAGTACGCCGATGCCGTAGACGTCGAGGAGGCCGGAATGCATGGTGATGCGCGGCGCCATCGTCTCCTCGAGCACGTACGTCACGCGCGTGATGGTCGTCGACGACATGCCGACCGTCGAGAGCAGCGGCACGGAGCGCTTCTCGCACTCCTGGCGGAACTCGTCGAGCGGCGCGATGCCCTTGGTGACGATGAAGCAGGAGACGTCGAGCGCGGTGACGTCGCGGACGCGCTTCTCGCGCAGCCGCGGCGGCAGCGACTGCAGGTACTTGATCTCGGACTCGCCGATGATCTGCACCCGCCACTGCTTGATGTATTCGTAGTAGCCGGCGAAGGCCAGTCCGGGCTTCTGCACGCGAGGGCGGGCGATGATCCGGTCGAGACCGTCGTCGCCGGTGATCAGCTTCAGCGCGAGATCATCGAGCTCGTTGGTGAGCAACGAGCGGACGGTGGTCTGGACGTAGTCTTCGATGAGAGGCACGGAACGATTGTAATCGTTGCCAGTTACCGGTTGCCTGTTCCCGGCAACTGGCAACCGGCAACGGGTAACAATCAGAACTCCGGCGCGATCAGCCCGATGTTGTTGTCCTGCCTCTTGTAGATCACCGAAATGCGGTCGGTGTCGAGGTCGCGGAAGACGATGAACTCGTTCTTCGAGTCGTCGAGGCGGAGGGCCGCTTCCTCGATCGACATCGGACGGATGGGGAGATTGTTCGTCTTGATGATGCGGCGGCGGTTGTCGTCGCCCTCTTCGCGAAAGCGGCCCGGCTCGAGCACCTGCACGGACCACTCGTTCACCTGCGCCGTGCGGCCGTTGCCTTCCTTGCGGTGGTGATCGCGGATTTTCCTGCGGTTTTTCTGGGCCTGGCGCTTGAGGTGGTCGATCGCGGCGTTGATGGCGTCCTGCATCGACGCGTCCGATTCCTGCACCGTTTTGACGTCGTGGTCCTTGCCGACGACGATGATCTCGCAGATGTTGCGGTACTTCTCGACCTGAAGGACGACGCGCTCGTCGATGACGTCGTCGAAGAGGCGCTCGCTCACCTTCGCCAGCTTCTTGGTGATCAGAGCGCGGATGTCGGGAGTGACGTCGAAATTACGGCCGATGATGCCGGTTGCCATGACAAAGAACCTCTCTTCTTCAGAAGATCTGCTTCCGGTCCGTCGACGAGGGAATGTTCAGTTCGTCTCGATATTTCGCCACGGTCCTGCGGGCAATGTTAATCCCCTCATCATTCAGAATCTTCATGATCTTGGAATCGGAGAGGGGTTTGCGCGGATCCTCGGCCTCGATGTAGCCCTGGATCTTTTTCTTCACCGTGAGCGACGAGATGTCCTCGCCCGTATCGGAGTCGATGCCGCTGTGGAAGAAGTACTTCATGAGGAACAATCCACGCGGCGTGTGCATGTACTTGTTGGAGACTACGCGGGAGACGGTGGACTCGTGCATCTGGATGTCGTCCGCCACGTCGCGAAGGACGAGGGGACGGAGATAGTCGATCCCCTTCTCCAGGAACTCGCGCTGATGCTTGACGATCGATTCGGCCACTTTGTAGATCGTCCGCTGCCGCTGATCGAGTGACTTGATCAGCCAGACCGCCGAACGGATCTTGTCCTTGATGTAGTTGACCGTCTCGCCATCGGACTTCGAGTCCATGGAATGGAGCATGGAGCGATAGCTGGCGTTGATGCGCAGCTTCGGCATGCCGTCTTCGTTCAGGACGATGATGTATTCGTCCCCCACCTTCTGCACGTAGACATCCGGTTCGACGTAGATCGCTCGCTCATTGGAGTATTTCCTCCCTGGCTTGGGGTCGAGATGCTTGATGACCTCGACGATGCTCTCGAGCGACTTCATGTCGATGGAGAGCGTCTTCGAGAGCTGCACGAAGCGTCGCTGCATGAACTCTTCCCAGTGGTCGCGGACGATCTCCTCGACTAGCGGGTTGTCGACTTCCAGGAATTGCAGTTGCAGCAGGAGGCACTCACGAAGGTCGCGCGCGCCGACGCCGATCGGATCGAGCGACTGGATCACGCCGATCGCTTCGTCGACTTCGTGCTGCTCGTACGGACCGGCGGCCATGACCTCTTCCGAGGAGGCGCGGAGGTAGCCGTCTTCGTCGATGTTGCCGATGATGAACGCTCCGACCTCCTTCACCCGCGGCGAGGCGTCGCTCATGTTCAGCTGCCAGGTGAGGTGATCGGTGAGGTTGGGCGGACGGGTGAGCGTGTTCTCGATGGGGAACTCTTCGTGCTCTTCCCCCATGCCGCGCGGGTTGTAGCCGTACTCGATGTAGTCCTGGAAGTAGGCGTCGTAGTCGATCTCTTCGAAGGAGTCCTTCTCCTTTTCCTTCGGCGGCTCTGCCGCTTTCGCTTCTTCCTCGGTCTGGGTCTTCGCTTCCTGAGCGTCCGACTCGGCCTCTTCCTGCTTCGTTTCTTCGGCCGTTTCGTCGAGCAGCGGGTTCTCGAGCAGCTCCTGATTGAGGACTTCCTGGAGCTCGAGTTTCGACAGTTGCAGCAGCTTGATCGCCTGCTGCAACGAAGGCGTCATGATGAGCTTCTGCGAAAGTTTGAGGTGGAGTTTCTGTTCTAAGGCCATGGTCCGGAATTCGGCAGGGTGACGACGTTCTCGGTCAGCTCAGGTTGAAAGATTCGCCCAGGTAAATCCGTCGGACCTCCGCATCTGCCGAGAGACTTTCTGGCACTCCCTGCCGGAAAATTTCACCTTCTTTGATGATATAGGCGCGATCCGTGATCTTCAATGTTTCCCGCACGTTGTGATCGGTGATCAGGATTCCGATCCCCCGCGCGCGAAGCTGTGAAACGATTCGCTGAATCTCGAAGACAGCGATTGGATCGATTCCTGCAAAGGGTTCATCTAGCAAGATGAATGCCGGGTTGATCGCCAGGCTCCTTGCAATCTCCACCCGCCGCCGCTCCCCACCCGACAACGAGAACGCACGATTGCGCGCGATGTGCGTGATGCCGAACTCCTCGAGCAGCTGCTTGGTCCGCGCCTGGCGCTCCGCGAGCGGGAGGTTCATCGTCTCGAAAACGGAGAGGAGATTCTCCTCCACCGTCAGCTTGCGGAAGACCGACGCCTCCTGCGGGAGGTAGCTGATGCCGCGCTGCGCGCGCAGATACATCGGCAGCTCGGTGATGTCGTCGTCGCCGAGGGATACGTTGCCGTCGTCGGGACGAACCAGTCCCACGATCATGTAGAAGGTGGTGGTCTTCCCTGCGCCGTTCGGCCCGAGCAGCCCGACGATCTCGCCCTGCCGGATCTCGACGGAGACGTCGCGCACCACGCGCCGTCCCTTGTAGACCTTCACCAGATGACTCGCCGCCAGTCGCAGCGGCGAGAAAGAGACGATGGGGTCGGCCAGGGTCATCGCCGCTGAAGATAGCAGAAGGCAGTTGGCGGTTGACAGTTGGCAGGAGCCGGGCGTTCTGCTGACAACGGTCAACGGCCAACTATTGTCCCGGCTTGTACGTCCCCTGCGTCTGCGTCGTCGGCGAGACCACCTCGACCTTGTTGCGCGCCAGATCGAACTTGATCTGCTGTCCGCTCAGCGTGCCGGTCGGATCGGTGGCGGTGGCGGGATTGCCGGTGATGTAGACCAGGCGGCGCGGGACCTGGTAGATCGCCTTGTCGCCGGTCCCCTTGCGGTTCGTCTGCTTCTCGGTGAGCACGATCTTGCCGTCCGATTCGACGTGATCGAGCTTCTTGTTCGCATCGAAAAAGAACGCCGACTTGTCGCTGGTCATGCGGTGCTGCTCGTCGTTGATCTTCACGTTGCCGATCATGTCGACGCGGCGGTCGCTCTTGCGCGCGTTGAGCTGATCGCTGTTCGCCAGGATGGGCGACTTCTTCGCCGTGTCGCTTTCCTGGTAGAGCGTCATGCGGACGTTGCCGCGTGCCGCGATCGAGTCGCCCGCGCCCTGCACCTGCATCTCCTGCGACATGACGGTGTTCGTGTCCTGCCAGGCGCGGACGTTGCCGGTGAAGACCGCGACCTTCGTCGCCTGCCGCATGAGCAGCGAATCGGAGTTCACGAAGACCGGCTTCGCCGCGGGGAAGATCGTCGTCGCATCGGCGGAGGCGCCCACCTTCCCCGGCTTCGACGCGAGCTGCGCGATGACGTCGCCCGTCGCCTTCGCCGTTCCCGCTTTCGGCGAGAACTCGATCTGTTTCGCCTTCAGCGTGTCGCCCTCGGAGATGACCGTCGGGTCGAAGCCCTGGTCGGCGGTCAGCATCACGCGATCGCCGGCGATGTCGTAGTTCGCGCGCATCGCCGTCGCGTCGTGCGTCGGATCGTGGTACTTGAAGTTGCCCTCGATGATCGACGTCGTCGCCTTGTGCGACGCGAGATCGAAAAGCACGGTGAGGTGATCGCCGTTGACCTGCCGCGCGAGCGGCGCGAATTCGCGCATGACCACGGCGTCGTCGGCGCGCAGGTCGTTGACCGCGCGATTGACGAGACTGACGCGGAAGCGATTCGCGGTGAGGTCGCGCTTCGGCGGTCCTTCGATGATTGCGTGCGCGACGCCGGCGTCGCCGAACGCGTTGATCGCGCTGATCTGGCCGTCCGGTCCGATCTCGCTGCTGAAGCGCTCGCAGGTGATCTGTTTCTGTCCGCCGAGGTTCTCGCCGGGGTTGGCGACGGAGCTCATGGCGATGAAGACGCGGCCGTTGCCGTCGAACGCCATCAGCCGCTTCCGATCGACGGTGAAGCGTCCGACGCTGTGGTCGCACGTGAGTCGGTCGGCGCCGCGCGTGACCACGACGTGCTGCTCGAACGTGACGTCGTTTTCCTTCCGCCGGAAGGTCCCCTCTTCCGATCCGATCGTCATCTGCGCCTCGGCCGCGGATTCGGGCGTCATCGTGGCGTTGAGCTTCGCGAAGAGGCGCAGTGTCTCGCCCGGGACGTCCATGTCGAGACCGCCCGCGTTGCCGGTCCAGCGATCGATCTTGAATTGCACCGGGATGCGGTTCGTGAGGCGATCGCCGTCGTAATGCATCTCCGCGGTCGTGACCTCGACGCCGTCGCTCGAATTGACCTTCACGCCCCCCTTGAGCTCCGCCTCTTTCGTCTGCGAATTGAACTGCGCGTTCGGGCAGATGATGTTGTAGGTCAGCCCGGCCGGCCGATAGACGGTGAGCTGCACTTCCTCCAGCGTGTTCCATCCCGAGTTGTAGGCGACGACGCGCTTGGCGTGGATGTGCATCGCCAGTTTTCCGGCGATGGTCTGCGTGTCGTCGAAGATCTTCGACTCGACGCGCGGCGTCTCACCCGGCCGTGACGTCGCCACCGGCTCGCTGGCCGGCTTGTCGCGTACCTTGCTGCGGTTGAAGCTCAGTACGAGCAGGAGGAGGAATCCGAAGAACGCGAAAGGAAGCGCGACCTTCAGAATTCGGATGATGCGTTGCACGCGTTCCGCAACTACTTACCGCTCGCCGTCATTCCGCTACCGGAGCGTGGTCATCGCGACGTCGATGCGGCGCTGCCACACTTCCGGGCAGCCCGGCTGCGCGAGTGCGCGCTGGAGAGCGTTCCGCGCGCCGTCGCGATCGCCGTTCACGCGCCGCAGAGTGGCCACCTTGAACAACGTTGGAATCGCGTTCGACGTGCCGTTCTCGAGCACGACCAGCCGCTCGAGCAGCTCGATCGCTTCGCCGCGCTTCCCCTCCCGCTCGCGCAACGAGGCCGCGCGTGCGAGGAAGCGCCGCGGCTCTTTCGTCCGTGCCATGCGCGGGATCAGCGCGCGGATGCTCGCCTCGTCTCCGGTCGCCACATACGCCTCGAGCAGTCGCGTCCCGGCGATGTCGGTCTTCACGGAGTCGTTGCTGCGCAGCGCGGCTTCGAGCTCCATCCTCCAGGGGCCGATTTCATCCGGCTGCGTGGCGGCAGCGTGTTTCGAGCTTCGTTGCCCACGCGCCAGCCGGATCAGCGACGCCATCACCGCTCCGTACAGGAATCCTCCGATATGCGCGGTAACGGCGACGCCGGAGTCGAGCTCCGCCGGAATGGAGACGATCTGCTCCAGAAACCAGATCGGCAGCACGACGAGCGCCGGCAGCGAGAACCGGAAATTCCAGAATGGCAGAAAGAGAATCGGGATGACCAGGAAGCGCATTCGCGCCAGCGCGAAGCGGACGAGATACGCTCCCATCACCGCTGCGATTGCGCCCGAGGCACCGACGAGCGGCGTCACCTGGTCCGGAAAACGCGACGCGAATGCGAGCGTGGCGACGATGCCGCCGGTCAGATAAAACGCCGCGTAGAGAATCCGCCCCAGTTCATCTTCGACCAACGGTCCCATCGCAAAGAGAAAGAGCATGTTTCCCACGATGTGAAACAGACCGGCGTGCAGAAACATCGAGGTCAGAATCGTGAACCAGCCGCCCACCGCGGGGACGTACGCCAACTGGATGCTGGGCGTCGTGGCGTAGAGGCCGCGCAACTCGCCCGCCATGTCGATGGCCTCTCCCTGTTCGCTCGCCGCTTTCCAGGTTGGAACGTCCGGGTCGGCCACCGGCGCGCGCTGCTGCAGATCGCGCGGCATCAGATCGGCGACTTGAGGCGGCACTGAGAGATACGGCCGTTCGCGCAGAAATGCGGTTGTGTCGCGCCATTTGACGATCAGCGCCCGCTCCTGCTCGTCGGAAGTGCCGGCGCAGATGAGGAGGTACATCACGATGTTGAGCGCGATGATCCCGTACGTCACCCAGGCATAGCGCTGGATGGCGTCGTCCTCGCGTCCCAACGGGATGATGAGCATGCTTCGTTTTAGAGTAACCTCAACAACCAATCCAACGAGCAGGTGAACCATGAGCGACCGAAGCTGGACGGTCGAAGTCGATGGTGTGGACCACACTGTGGTCGTCGACTGCGATCCGCAAACGCGACGCGCAGGCATACGCGTTGATGGCCGGATGCCGGTCAAACCGATGGCTGCCGATGAGCATGAGCGCGAGCTGAGCATCAATGGCGTTCCATACGTGCTTCGGCGGAAGGACGGCGACGAGTTCGAGCTCGATATCGCACCCGAGGCGTTTCTGAATCAGACGAAGAGCCGCTCGTCATCGGGCGCAGCGAAAGGCGCACCACCGCCGCAGAAATCGAAAAAGATCTGGATCGCCTATGTGGTCGCCGGTCTCTTCGCGCTGGGCCTCGTGCGCTACGGTCTTCGCAGCTTTCAATACACGCATGTTCCGTGGCAGCCGTACTCGGATTCCGAGGGAGGCTTCTCGGCGAAGTTCCCCGGCTCCCCGACTGAAAAACAATCGACCGAAAACTTCAACGGCGATCTCTGGACCGTGCATTCGCGATTCGCGACGTTCAAGGATCACTTCTACGCCGTCCAGTATCTCGACCTGAAGATCGTGGTGGTCGACGCGAACTCCGAATCGATCCTGAATCGCTTTCTCGACGGTTGGGCGCAGACCCTCGGCGGAACGATCGAGACGCGCGAGAAGAGCTCGCTGGCGCGGAATCCGGCGATCCGTTTCACGATGGCGGTGCCGAAAGGTTCCGGTCCGGAAGGGTACAAGCTTCCGGTCAAAGCACACCTGCGCGGAATGGCGGCGGTGCGTGGATCGCGCCTCTATCTGACCTGGACGCTGACCACCGAGGCCGAGAGCACTTTCGCCGATGTGCATCAGTTTATCGACGCGTTCGCCGTTCCACCGCCGGGCGCTCCCGCGACGTTCGATTCGATCGCCGCCGAGAAGCCGGTCGAACCGGTTCGCGCGGCGATTACGCAACCGGTGGCGACGACGAAGCAGCCCGATCCTGACGAGCCGCGCCTCAAATCGATCGCACCGACAGGGCCTGCGCCGCTCGTCTTTCTCGAGCCGACGTTCACGATGTATCACGTCGCGGGTTGTCCGAAAGTCGCGCCCGGCATGCAACAGGTCGCGGTCGATCAGCGGCCGCCTGACTACGCGCCGGATGATTGCGTGCCGGAGAAGCTGCGCACCTGGCCGATCCGATTCCGGCGCGCGTCGTGAGCCTCAGCGAACGTCGGCGATCGTCAGTTTCGCCCCCGCCGGCGAATAGCTGTCCGGCTCGGCCTGGAACAACACGTCCGCTCTGACTTTTTGCACGATCTCCGCCGCGAGCTGTTTGACCGAGGGCCACACCACCGCGGCCATCCGTCCGCTTCCGTCGTCCAGCATCAGCTCGCAGCAATCCTCGGCGAACATCCGCGTGCTGACCACCTCGACGCCCCGCGCCATGAACAGCGGCTGCGGATTCCCCGCGCCGAACGGCTGCAGCATCTCGTGCGCGGTGATGAACGCGCGATCGATCTCACCGAGCGTGAGGATCGCGTCGACCCTCGCCTCGCGGACGAAGAGCGATTCGTCGAGCGCGGCGAAGTTCGCGGTGAGACGCTCGCGGAGTGCCGGGAGGTTGCGCACGTCGAGTGAGAAGCCGCAGGCGTACTCGTGCCCGCCGAAGTGCGTGAAGAGATCGGCGACCTCTTCGAGCTGTCCGTGCAGGTTGATCGACGGGATCGAGCGCGCGGACCCGATGCAGCGGTCGCCTTCGATCGTCATCACCAGCGTCGGCCGGTGGTACTTCTGCGCGATGCGCCCCGCGGTAAGCCCGAGGACCCCTTTGTGCCACTGCTCGTGCGCGAGGATGATGATCCGCTCGTCGCCGCGCACTTCCTGTTCCGCTGCGGCGCGCACCGTTGCCTCGACTGCCTGGCGCTCCGCGTTCATCCGATCGAGCTCGGCGCAGATGATCCACGCAGCGTCTTCGTCCTTCGTGTGGAAGAGCTCGATCGCGGTGTTCGCCGAGGCGAGACGTCCGGCGGCATTGATGCGAGGGCCGATCTTGAAGCCGATGTCTACAGATCGTAGAGGCTTGCCGAGCAGTCCGATGCGGCGGATCAACGCCCGAAGTCCCGGATTGCGCGGGTCGGCGAGACCGGTCAATCCGAGACGCGCGATGGTGCGGTTCTCGCCGATGAGCGGGGCGACGTCGGCGATCGTGCCGATCGCGGCGATCTTCAGCAGCGAGTCGATCGAGATCTTCTTGTCGTTGCGGCGAATCAACTCGCAGCAGAGCTTGAACGCCACGCCGACGCCCGCGAGGTCCTTGAATGGATATGTGCAGCCGGGCTGCCGCGGATTGAGCACCGCCGCGGCGTCGGGCAACGTGCCGGGCGGAAGGTGGTGGTCGGTGATGATCACGTCGATGCCGCGATCGATCGCCAGGCGGACCGGCTCGACCGAGGTGATGCCGCAGTCGACGGTGATCACGAGCTTGACGTTGCGCTCCGCCAGCACCCGCTCCAGCACTTCGATTTTCAGGCCGTAGCCGTCAACGAGCCGATGCGGCACGACGAAATCGACATCCGCGCCGAGCGAGCGCAGCACGGTCTGCAGGAGGACGATCGAGGTGACGCCGTCGACGTCGTAATCGCCGTAGATGAGGATCGTCTCCCGATCGCGCACCGCCCGCCCGATCCGCTCGCACGCCTCGCCGATGCCGTGAATCGTCGACGGATCGTGCAGATCGTCGATGGTCGGCGTCATGAAGCGGCGGAAGGTGTCGTCATCGACCACGCCGCGCCGGATCGCAATGCGCCGTAATGCGTCGTTCGCAATCGGGATGGGGAGATCGAGGGGGACTTCGGCGAGGTGCCAGTGGTCGTAGATCAAGTGCTGAGTCCTGAGTGCTTGGTGCTGAGTAGCCAGGACTCAGCACTCAGCACGCAGCACTACTTCTCAAAGTACCCCATCTTCCTGAATTTCTTGTACCGCTCTTCAGGGAGTAGAGCCGGCTTGATCTTCTGCAGCTCTTTGAGCGCCTTCTCGAGGTAGGGCGCGAGGATCTCGGCGGCCCTGGCCGGGTCGGCGTGCGCGCCGCCCGAAGGCTCGGGGACGATCTCGTCGATGACGTTGAGTCTCTTCAGATCGCCGGCGGTGATCTTCATCGCGGCAGCGGCATCGGCCGCGGCGGCGGGACTCTTCCAGAGGATCGCGGCACAGCCTTCGGGGGAGATCACGGAGTAGACCGCATGCTCGAGCATCAGCACGCGATCGCCGACACCGAGCGCCAGTGCGCCGCCGCTTCCCCCCTCCCCGATCACCGTCACGATCAGCGGCGTCTTCAGCGACGCCATCTCGCGCAGGTTGACCGCGATCGCCTCGGCCTGTCCGCGCTCTTCCGCGCCGACGCCGGGGTACGCGCCCTGCGTGTCGATGAAGCTGAAGATCGGAAGCGAAAACTTTTCCGCGAGCTGCATGGCCCGCAGCACCTTGCGAAACCCCTCGGGGCGCGGCTGGCCGAAGTTGCGGAGGATCTTCTCCTTGGTGTTCCGCCCCTTCTGATGGCCGACGACGCAGCACGGCGTGCCGCGGAATCGGGCGAAGCCGGTCACCACCGCGGGGTCATCGCCGTACTTCCGGTCGCCGTGGATTTCGGTCCATTCCTCAAAGAGATAGGAGATGAAATCGAGCGTGTAGGGACGCTGGGCGTGGCGCGCGACGAGCGTCTTCTGCCACGGGGTGAGGTTGGAGTAAATTTCGGCGGATACTTTGGTAAGCTTCTGTTGGAGCTCGGTGATCTCGGCTTGCCTTGCGGGCTCTGCCTCCATCGCTGAAAGCTCTTCAATTTGCCGCCGCAACCGGACGATCGGCTCTTCGAACTGCATCGGATCGCCGTTCATGGAGCGTGACCGTAACAGATGACTGCGACCGAAGCAACGCCAGAGAAACCGCCCCAGAAACAGTCGCTCATGGAAACATGGGGAGAGAACGAGGTGATGCGCCACGTTCCTCCAATCGACTGGATCAGCAACAAACTGGAGGTCGATATCCGGCGCCGGATCGACCTGCTTTGGGCCCCCGTTTCGACCCTGCCGGCCTCCGATCCGCGCTGGCCGGCGGTGGAGCACGCGTTCCGCGCCTTCTGCCGCGCACTCGATCGGCTGGCCGACATCGCGAAGCACATCCGCAACTCGCACGCCCCGAACGATCTCGCCCTGCACATCCCCTGGGCGCTCAATCACGCCGCGAGCTGTCTCCGCACCGTCGACACGCACACCTTCGGACACCGCTTCCCGGTCCAGACGCACGAGCGCTCGAAGGCCGAGCCGCTCTACGCCGCGCTGCTGGTCGTGCTGCAGGATCTCGACAAGATCACGCCGCTGATCCGCGAGATCGATCCCGGCATCGACGAGCGCCTGCTCAATCAAACGCCTTCACTAGACGCTCCGGCCATAGCGGCAGACGCTCCCCCGACTGCCTGACCGCGCGGTTGTACGTCGCGAGCAGGTGCCGGTGATCGCACATCGCGGCGATGAGCGCGTCGCGCCCCAGCGTCTTCTCGATGACGACCGCCATCCTGTAGCCGACGGTGTACCAGGGGCCGACGTAGCCGAAGAACTCGAACGCCCGCTTGTCCGCGGCATCGCCCGCCAGCTTGCCGTCGAGCACCGCCTCGAAGAACGTCGCGACCTCGGCGAAATTCGCATCGAGCCGCGGCATCTGCTTCTCCCACTCCGCGCGCACCTCGGCCTTGCGTTGAGGCGGACCATCGAGCCCACCGGCCGCCGCGAGCGTGGCAAAGCCTTCGCCGAATGCACTGATCCACTTTTCGAGCTTGGCCAGATTCTCGGGAAACGGCTTGCCTGAATCGGTGCATGCCGTGCCGTAGCCGATGTGATGCATCTCGTGCGCGATCGTCGCCTCGAGCTCGTCGCGCGGAATGTCCTCGACGTACATGAAGATGGCGTTCCGTTCGAACACGAAACTGTTCTTGGCCGGCTTGATGACCGGATAGACGCTTGCACGAATCGTCGCATCAGGCGGTAGATACGCGAGCGCGAGTCCCGCCGCGCGCTCGAGATCGCTGTGCAGCCAGTCGTCGAGCGTGCGGGCCAGCATCTCCCGCTTCGCGAGCAGCTCATCGGACATGACGAATTTCCGGAATGTCTCCTCGCCGAACGGCCGATTCATCGACAGCTCGCGTTTCTTCAGCCGCACATACCCCTCGGATGCAAACAGCGTTTTCCACGCGGCGTCGGGAGCCGGCTGTTTCGCCGCACGCAGATCGAGGATGGCCAGCACGGCGCGCGCTTCATCCGGCACGAAGTTGACCGGGATGTTGGTGGAGAGGACGATGGCGAGGATCGCGAGATGCATGTCGATTCGACGCCGCAATCACGCGGCGGTTGGCCTCACAACATGTTCAAAGGATCGACGTCGATCGCCACGTCGACCCCTTTCCACTTCTTCCCCAGCATCACCGATTCCACCGCCTTGCGCAGTGCAACACGCTGCGGCGAACGGACGAGGATGTGATACCGCCACACACCCTTGATCCGCGCGAGCGGTGCGGGGGCCGGTCCCTGCATGCGCGTGCCGGCGAGCGGCGCGACCGCTTCCTCCAGCCGGCGGCCGACGTCGATCGCAGCGCGCTCGACGTCGGGCAATTTCTCGCCGCGGAAGACGAGCGCGACCATCGACGTGACCGGCGGGTAGTGAAACGTCCGCCGGAACTGAATCTCCGATTCGTAGAACGCTTCGTAGTCGTGCCGCAGCGCGTGCTGGATGGCGTAATGCGTCGGAAAGGCGGTCTGGATCATCACCTTGCCGCGTAATTCGCCGCGTCCGGCGCGTCCGGCGACCTGCGTGAGCAGGTAGAACGTCTTCTCCGCGGAACGGAAGTCGGGATAGCCGAGGATCGAGTCGGCATTGAGGACGCCGGTGAGCGTGACGTTCGGGAAGTGATGTCCCTTGCTCAGCATCTGAGTGCCGATGAGCGCCTGCGTCTGCTGCGTGCGGAAGCGATCGAGGATCCGCACCAGCTCCCCTTTCTTCCGCGTCGAATCGCGGTCGAGCACCTCGACCATAACGTCTGGAAAATCACGGCGAAATCGCTCTTCGACTTTCTCCGTCCCGAAGCCGACCGGCTGCAGCACTTCGCCCTGGCAAAGCGGACATTTCGGCGGGATACGCATCCGGAATCCGCAGTAGTGACAGATGAGCAGTCCGTCGCGGCGATGCACGGTGAGCGTCACGCTGCACTCCTTGCAGCGGAACTCGTGTCCGCATTCGCGGCAGAGCAGGAACGGCGCGTAGCCGCGGCGATTGATCAGGATGATCGCCTGCTCGCCCAGGGCGAACGTCTCGCGCAAGGCGTCGCGCAACGTCGAGCTGAAGATCACGAAGCCGCGGTCTTCCTTCTCCGTCTTCTCTTTCTTCAGGTCAATGACTTCTACGTCGGGTAGCGGACGCTCCTCGACGCGACTCAACATCTTGAGCAGCGTGTACTTCCCTTTCGCCGCGTTCTCGCGCGACTCGAGCGACGGCGTCGCGGAGCCGAGGACGATCGGGATCTTGCGCGATGAGGCGCGGACGACGGCGAGATCGCGCGCGTTGTAGCGCGGCGTCTCCTCCTGTTTGTACGCGCCGTCCCCTTCTTCGTCGACGACGATCAGGCCGAGTCGCGGGAACGGCGTGAAAAGCGCGGAGCGCGGACCGATCGCCACGTCGACTTCGCCGCGCCGCGTGCGCCACCACTGGTCGTACCGTTCGCTCGGCGAGAGGCTGCTGTGCAGGATGGCGATGCGATCGCCGAAGCGCTCCTTCAACCGCGCGGCAAAGACCGGCGTGAGCGCGATCTCCGGCACGAGCAGCAACGCCTGCTCTCCCCGCTTCACCACTTCCCTCATCAGCTCGATGTAGACCTCGGTTTTTCCGCTGCCGGTCACTCCTTCGATGAGAAACGGCGCGAACGTGCCGAGGGTGGCTTTCACGGCGTCGATCGCGGCGCGTTGTTCGGCGGAGTGGCGGAACTCGCTGATCGACGTCGCATCCAGTCCGGCGAGAAATGCGTCGAGCGTGTGGCGTCGCGGACGTCGCTCGATGCGCACGATCTTCTTGCGGGCGAGCGTGCTCAACGTCGAGGCGCCGATGCCGGCGTTCTCCAGCGCGCGCACCGACATCTCGCCGCCGCGCGCCTGCAGCAGCTCGATTGCCTCGAGCTGCTTCCCCTTCAGCATTTCCGCCGCGGTGTCGAAGACGACGAAGCGGTCGTAGCGAACGCCCTTCGCATCCTGCAGATGATCGCGGATCGCGATGATGCCGGCGGTGCGCAGCCTGTCGATCGCGGAGCGCGAGACCTTCAGCTCTTCGAAGATGAGTGAGAGCGGGAGCGGACGTTTGCGCAGCTCGTCGATCAGCGGGCGATCGGCGTCGAGCGTGCGCGACGGATCGTCGTCGACGAGCACCGCCTCCCGTCGTCCGCGCGCCGACATGTTGGCCGGCAGCGCCGTGCGCAGCATCTCACCGAGCGGCGCGATGTAGTACTCGGCGGCCCAGCGGCAAAGGTCGATGATCTCCGGCGTCAGCGCCGGCTCGTCGTCATCGAGCACCGCGCGGATCGGCTTGAGCTTCGATTCATCCTCGACGTGATCGATGAGTCCGACGACGAAGCCTGTCGTCCGTTTCGTCCCGAGCGGCACTTCGACGCGCGAGCCGAGGCGCACCGAATCGCGCAGCTCCTCGGGGATCGCGTACGTGAAGCTGCCGTGGACCGCGACCGGCACCGCGACTTCCGCGAACGCGGAGATACCGTGCGCCATCAACTGCTCCGCCGCCCCAGGATGATGGCAACGATGAGCGCCGCGCCGGCGGCGACGTATGCAGCGATCTCCCCGGCCGGCAGCCGCCAGCGCGGCCCCGTGGCGAAGCTCATCTCGTACGCCGTGCCGTCCTGACTGCCGGTCGCGATCTGCGCGCCGGCGACGATGACACGGCCGTTGCCGTTCATCCCTTTCACGCGCACGACGACCGCACCGGGATTGGCGATCTCCCAGCTTCGCTGCTCGTGACCGGAGACGTATTCGTGGGTCGTCGTGATCGCGCGCCCGCTCGCATCGAGCAACGAGAGCGCAAACGTGAGCGGCTGCCCGGTCGTCTCGATGACGTAAATCTTGTAGCGGAAGTCTGTCCCGCCGCCGAGTCCCTGCAGGATCGCGCTGTCGCCCGTCCCGGCGGCGTACTGTGCGGGGATCGCATTGAATGATGATGCGACGCTGCGCGCGACAGGCTCGCCGGGCAACGTGCTGAAGAGTCGCGCGTGAGCGAGCACCGGGGTCTTCGCTTCGATGCGGACTGCGCCGAATGCCGCGGGTACACCGAGGAGCTCCGCGCCGACCGGATCGAAACGGCGCGTCTGCTTCTCCGTTAGATGGATCGAAGTCGTGAATGGCTTCGGGTTCGGCCGTCCCGCCAGCATGAAGGAGAGCTTCACATCGGCGGATTTCGATGACGGATTCGTCAACGTGAATGCCGTTTCGTAGCGCCGGCCATCGCCGCCGACGCCGCGGCCGAAGATGGGGATGAAGAGGTCCTTCGACGAATACGCGGCGATGAGCGGCGTCGCGAACGCGAACAAAAGACACCACGCCACACGAATCGTCTTCACCACCGAAGCGTACAATACCAAGCAGTCCGTCCTTCACTCCCGATGAGTGCCCTGCTCTACGCTGTCACTGCGGCCGCGGCGATTGCCGGGCTGCGTTTCGTGACGCCGCTCTCGCGGCGCGCAATGGTCGTCCTCGCGCTCCTGCCGCTCTGCCTCACCGGTCGCGCGCTGCTCACCGGCCGCATCTACGCGCCGATCGACATCGCGTACACGAACGAGCCACTCGCGTCTCTCGCCGAAGAATCGGGGATCACGCGTGTGCTCAACCCGGCGGCGTCGGACGTCTTTTCGCAATTCCTCCCCTGGCACGCCGCGATGCGCGATTCCGTGCGTCACGGCCAGTGGCCGCTCTGGAATCGCTTCGACTCTGTCGGCCATCCGCTCCTCGGCGCCGCGCAGGTCGCGCCGCTTCATCCCGTGACGCTGCTTGGTTTGCTGTTGCCCCCACCCGATGAGCCGACCTTCGCCGCGTCGATGCTCTATCTCCTCGCCGCGCTCTCGATGTTCGCGTTTCTCCGCGAGCTGACGCTCGGCGAGCTCGCCGCGTCATTCGGTGCCGCGGCGTGGATGCTGTCGACCTACCTCATCTCCTTCGCCGGCACCTCGCACGGCCTCTCCCTTTCCATCCTCCCGTTCGTGCTCCTCGGCGCGCGCCGCGCAGCGCGCAAGGCCAACGTCCGTTCGCTGATCGTGCTCACCGCCGCGCTGCTGCTGCTCGTGCTCAGCGGACATCCGGAGACGACGCTGCATGTCGTCGCGCTCGCCGTCGCCTTCTTCGCGTTCGAATGGCTCCCCCGTCCGCGCCGCAACGCGATCGCGGTCGGACTCGGCGCCGGAGCGATCACGCTCTGCCTCGCGGCGATCTACCTCCTGCCGATCCTCGACACCATCGATCAGACGCGCGAGGTCCAGGAGCGAAGTGCGAACCTGAATTCGCATTCAGGTTCGACCGAGCTCGCCCATCGCCTCCGCGTGAACCTCCTGCCGTTCCTCGAGGGACAGCATGGCGAGCCCGCGATGCACGGCGACGTGCACGGCTGGTTCTCGACCTCCTACTCCGGCTCGCTTCTCTTCGCGCCGGCGATCTATGCGCTGCTGTTCGTGCGCGATCGCCGCCGCCGGTTCTTCGGCGGATTGCTCCTCTTCGGCCTCGCCGCCGGCGTGAAGATGCCGGGTGTCGCCGACGTGCTGGAGCGGATCCCCGGCTTCTCCATCGCCCTGAACGAGCGGATGATCTCGTTCGCCGCGTTCGCCATCGCCGTCCTCGCCGCGATCGGCGTCGACGAGTTCATCAAGGAAAAACGAAAAGCATTGGCCATGCTCTTCATCGGCACGGCGATCGTCGTGGTGATCGCTTTCATCGCCGCGCAACCGGTGATCCACGAGGCCGCGCTGTCGCGCAGCTTCGTCCGCCTGCACGCGCTGCGGATGCTCGCCCCGCTCTTCTTCGGCGCCGCGATCGCCCTCGGCATCCGCTCGCGACGCCACGCCGCGATCGCGCTCCTCGCACTGCTGCTGATGCAACGCGCCGGCGAGACCTCGACCCTGCAGCCGACGCTCCCGCGCAGCGCCTGGTATCCGCGAATCGCCGCGCTCGACCCGATCGTGCGCAGCAACGACGTGTTCCGCATCGCTGCGACCGGCGCCATGCTCCCGCCGAACATCGCCGCGCACTACGGACTGGAAGACGCGCGCGGCTACGAGGCGATGACGCTCGAGCGCGCCGGCGAGACGCTTCCGATCTGGTCCGCTTCGCAGCCCGTCTGGTCGAATCGCGTCGACGACCTCACCGCGCCGATGCTGACGATGCTGAACGTCCGATACGCGCTCGCGCCGCTGCGCACGGCGACGCCGGCGGGATGGAGTCACCGCGCCACCGGCCGCGGCTTCGAGCTGTTCGAGAACGACCACGTGCTGCCGCGTGCGTTCGTCCCGCGCGTCATTCACTTCGCGCCGCGTGCGCGCATCCTCGCGGCGATGCGTTCGTGCCGCGACTTTGCGAGCGAGGGTTGGATCGAGAGCGACGGTGAGGAGCGGACGATCGTCAACGGCGGCGGACGCATCGACGTCGCGCGCAATGCATCACAGCTCCGCATCGACGCGTCGATGACATCCGCGGCGTGGGTCATCGTGTCCGAGAACGCCTGGCGCGGATGGCGCGCGCTCGATCGCGGCAACGTCATCCCGATCCGCGTCGGCAACGACGCGTTCCTGGCGATGCATCTCGACGCGGGCGAGCACAAAGTGACACTCGCCTACTGGCCGCATGCGTTCGTCATCGGCCGCGCGATCACACTGGCCAGCATCACGGTGCTGCTGATCGCCTTCGCGTTGCTGCGGCCGGTCGTGGTCGAGGATGAAGACGTCGGCCTCGAGCCGTTGAGCGCCTAAAACTCGATCCCGAGTTCCGCCATCACCTTCTTCATGTCCTGCCACACGTCTTTCTTCGCGGCCGGCGTGCGAAGCAGGTACGCGGGATGGAGCGTCGGCATGACCTTGATGCCTTCGTACTCGAGCCACTGTCCGCGCGTGGCCATGATGGAGTAACTCCGCTCGAGGAGACTTTGCAGCGCGAACTTGCCGAGGGTGACGATCACGCGCGGCTTGATCAGCGCGATCTGGCGGCGGATGTACGGGCGGCATGATTCGAGCTCGTCCGGCTCGGGGTTGCGGTTGTCGGGCGGACGGCACTTGACCACGTTCGTGATGTAGACGTCGTCGCGCGTCAGCTTCATCGCCTTGATGATGTCGGTCAGCAGTTGCCCCGCGCGTCCGACGAACGGCTCGCCCTGGAGATCTTCATCGCGTCCCGGTGCTTCGCCGATGAACATCAGATCGGCGTTCGCATTGCCGACGCCGTAAACGACTTGCGTGCGCGTCCCCGCCAGCTTGCATTTCGTGCAGGCCAGCGCGATGCGACCCAGATCGTCCAGCGTCTCGTCGCTATTTTCCTGTGGGGGGACAGGCGCCCCCACTGGAGCCGACCTGAGGTCCAGATGCGTGTATCCGAGGTCGCGCAACAACGCGAGCTCCGCGTGAAGGTCCATCCCCGAAGTCTATACTCGACCGCATGCGAAGAATCTTCATCGTCCTCCTCTTCACACTCGCGCTGCCGATGGCCGCCAAGGCCAAAGCGAACGCCACGATCAAGGTCATCAACCAGAGCAAGTGGGAGATCCATCACCTCTATCTATCCTCCACCAGCGAGGAGAAATGGGGTCCCGACCAGCTGGGTGACGAAACGATCGGCACCGGCGAATCGTTCAAGCTCACGCACATCGACTGCGACGACTACGACATCAAGGTCGTGGACGAAGACGGCGACGAGTGCGTGGTCGAAGAGGTGAACCTCTGCGGCGACGAAACGGTCTGGAAGATCACCGACAAGATCCTGCTGAAGTGCGAGAACGAAAACTAGCAGTTGCGCTGTTGATCTAGCAGTTGCTATAGTGCGTCTATCGTGACGCAGTGGTACCTACTCACCCACAACGTTCCGCCTCGCCCCCTCTACCTGCGCGCCAAGATCCGGCAACGGCTGGCCCAGGTGGGGGCGGTGGCGCTCAAGAATTCCGTCTACGTCCTGCCGAAGAACGACGATGCGCTGGAAGACTTCCAGTGGATCGCGCAGGAAGTCACCAGCGGCGGCGGCACCGCGCACATCGTCGAGGCGAACTTCGTCTCCCCTCCCGCCGACGAGATCGTCGCCACGTTCCGCACCGAGCGCGACACCGATTACGAAGCGCTGATCGCCGAGGCGCGTGAAGCGCGGAAGCGTGGACGCGCGGCGGACGCCGGAGGCGTCGTGACCCGATTGAGCAAACGGCTCGACGAGATCCGGCGCATCGACTTCTTCGACGCACCGAAACGAACGGCCGCGGAAGAAGCGATCGCTACGCTCGACGCACGAGCGACCGGAAAGGAGAAGCCGCGCATGCTGAAGGAACGTCCGGAGCTCGTCGGGAGAACGTGGGTCACGCGTCCCGGCGTGAAGATCGACCGCATCGCCACCGCGTGGTTCGTCCGCCGCTTCATCGATCCCAAGGCGAAGTTCCGCTTCGCCGCACCCGACACGCGCTTCACCAAGGACGAGCTTCGCTTCGACATGGTCGGCGGCGACTTCACGCACGACGGCGACCGCTGCACGCTCGAAACGCTGGTGCGCGCCGCCGGCCTCCCCGACCGCGGCGTGAAAGCGATCGCCGAGATCGTGCATGACCTCGACCTGAAGGACGGCAAGTTCGGCCGCCCCGAGGCCGCGGGCATCGCGCGGATGATCGAGGGGCTCGTCGCGCGCTACGCGAACGACGAGGAGCGGCTCGAGCATGGGTTCGCGATGCTGGATGATCTGCATGAGGCGTTGTCGAAACGGCGATGACCGAGGTTTCGCTCCCCCGCCTCGCCCTCTACTTCCTCCACCTCGGCGCCACCGGCTTCGGCGGCCCCATCGCCCTCGCGGCGCGGATGCAGAAGACGCTCGTCGATGAACGCGAATGGTTCTCCCGCCAGGACTTTCTCGACGGGCTCGCGCTCGCGCAGCTCTCCCCCGGCCCGCTCGCCGCGCAGCTCGCGATGTACCTCGGCGCGATCAACCGCGGCGTCTTCGGCGCGACGGTCATCGGCGTCGCGTTCATCCTCCCCTCGCTGCTGATGGTGTGGGCGGCGGCGTTCGCATACGTACGCGTCGGCGGGCTGCCGTGGATCGGCGCGGCGTTCTACGGCGTCGGTGCGGCGGTGATCGCGATCATCGTCCGGAGCGCGTGGAAGCTGGCGAAGATCACGCTCGCGGGTGACGCGCTCCTCTGGTCGATTGCGGGGGCAATGGCAGTGGTCACGGTGATCACCGGCCGCGAGATCGTCTGGATCTTCTTCGCCGCCGGATTCCTGCCGCTGATCAAACCGCGCGTTCGCGCGGTGCTCGCGGTTCCCCTCATCGAGATCCTCTGGTTCTTCAGCAAAGCCGGCGCGTTCGTCTTCGGCAGCGGCCTCGCCATCGTGCCGTTCCTCTACGGCGAAGTCGTGCAGGGACGACACTGGCTCACCGACCGCCAGTTCCTCGACGCCGTCGCCGTGGCGATGATCACGCCGGGCCCGGTCGTGATCAGCGTCGCGTTCATCGGCTACCTCGTCGCGCGCGAGCCGGGCATGACCGCCGCCGCGATCGGCGTCTTCGTGCCCGCGTACCTCGTCGTGATCACGACGGCGCATCGCTTTCGCGCCATCGCGCGGAAGGAGAACGTCCGCGTATTCGTCAGCGGAGTCACGGCGGCGGCGATCGGTGCGATGACCGGCGCCGCGATCGTCCTCGGGCGCCGCGCGATCATCGACATTCCGACGATCCTCATCGCCCTCATCACGTTCGCCATCCTCCTCCGAACGAAGATCTCCGAGCTCTGGCTGATCGCCGCGAGCGCGATCGTGGGAGTGCTGCTGCGATGACCGGCGAATTCATGTCACTGCTCGCGGATCTGGTGAGGATCCCGAGCATTTCAACTGCACACGAAGATGTGCAGCGCTCGGCAGAAGCATTCGCGGACGTGCTGCGTGCGAACGGGTGCGATGACGTGCAGCTCCTCGGCAGTGCTGTCTACGGCTATCGCCACGTCGATCGCGCGCTGCCGACCGTGCTCGTCTACGGACATCACGACGTGCAGCCGGTCGGCCACGTGGACGCGTGGATCTCGCCGCCGTTCGAGCCGGAGATCCGCGACGGACGGATGTACGGCCGCGGCACGTCGGACGACAAAGGGGGCGTGCTCGCCTACGTCGCGGCGACGCGCCTGAGCCGCGACTGCAACGTGACGTTCCTCATCGAAGGCGAAGAGGAAATCGGCTCGCCGACGCTCGGCGCACTACTCGACGCGCATCGCGAGCTGCTCGCGTGCCACTACGCCGTCCTCTGCGACACGCCGAACTTCGCCACCGGCACGCCGTCGATCACCTACCGCCTGCGCGGCAACGTGATCATCGACGTCGAAGTGCGCTGCCTGGAGCGTCCCGCGCACAGCGGGAAGTTCGGCGGTGTCGCGCCCGACGCCGTGCAGCGGCTCTGCGAGCTCATCGCGTCGATCGAGTTGCCGTGCGATCCGGACGAAACGTTCGACCTGCCGTTCGATGAAGAATCTTTCCGCCGCGACGTCGGGCTTCTGCCAGCTGCCCCGCTGCCAACTGCCCCCTACGAACGCATGTGGGCAACGCCATCGATCACGATCACCGGCATCGAGGCGACGCCGGTGGCGCAGGCGGGGAATCAGATCAATGCCTCGGCCCGCGCGCGGCTGTCACTGCGCACGGTGCGCGGTGATGAAGGCGAGTCGCTGATGCGCCAGCTCGACCAGCCATTCGTCACCGCGCGCATCATCAGCAGCGCCGATCCCTGGAAAGCCGATCGAATGCATCCGCTGTTCGAGGCCGCGCGCCGCGCACTCGAGCGCGGCTTCGGAAGGCCGGCCGTGATGACCGGCTCCGGCGGCTCGATCGGATTCGTCCCGCCATTCGCCCGACTCCTCGGCGACACGCCGCTCCTCCTCACCGGCGTCCAGGACCCGCCGTGCAACGCGCACTCGGAGAACGAGAGCCTGCATCTCGGCGATTGGGAGAAGGCGATGCACGCCGGCGTCTACCTGTTCGAAGAGCTCCGGAGGCTGCAATGACCCTGTTTCTCGACCGCGACGAGATCGTCAAGCTCTTGACCATCGACGACTGCATCGACGCCGTCGAGCGCGTCTTCCGCGACGGCGGCGAAGCGACCTCCATCGGCCTCGGGCACTTCCACGTGAAGGCCGCGATCGTCGGCAATCGCTTCGCGGTGAAGATGAACGGCAACTTCCCCGACAATCCGAAGCGTCACGGCCTGCCGACGATCCAGGGACTGATCATCCTGGCCGACGCCGAGCGCGGCACGCCGCTCGCGGTGCTCGATTCGATCTCCATCACCGCGCTGCGCACCGCGGCCGCGAGCGCCGTCGCCGCGAAGTACCTGGCAACCCAGGACGCACGGACGATCACGATCGTCGGCTGCGGCACGCAGGCGTCCGCGCAGCTCGAGGCGATGCGGCGCGTGCGGCCGATCGAGCGCGTCTTCGCCATCGATGTCGATCGCGCGAAAGCCGAGGCGCTGGGAGAATTGCGGCCGCTCGATGAGGCCGTGCATGAGAGCGACATCGTCATCACCTGCACGACATCGACGACACCGTTCCTGCTGCGCGAGCATCTGCATCCGGGACTCTTCATCGCCGCAGTCGGCGCGGACAACCCTCGGAAATCAGAGCTTGCACCCGAGCTGATGGCGCATGCGAAGGTCGTGGCCGACGTGCTGGAGCAGGCGGCGACGATGGGCGATCTGCATCACGCGCTCGATGCTGGCGTGATGACACGCGAAGACGTCTTCGGCGAGCTCGCCGACGTCATTCGCGGCCGCGGACGGACGAGCGACGACGAGGTGTTCGTGTTCGATTCGACCGGAACAGCGCTGCAGGATGTGGCGGTGGCGTCGATCGCTTACGAGCGCGCCGGAGCGCGGGCGTCTCGCCCGCAGTCGCCGGGCGTCCCGCCCGGCGACCGAAGCTCGTGATCGGGCGAGGACGCCCGATCACTGCGGGCGGGACGCCCGCGCTCCGATCGCTGCCACGACGAGATCGAGAATACGGTTCGCGACCACGCTCTTCGCCGCGCGGGCGATGCGCGTCGTGGTGCCGTCCTTCGCGATCACCAGCACCTCGTTGTCGTCGGAATCGAAGCCGATCGAGGTGTCGGCCACGTCGTTGGCGACGATGAGGTCCGCCCCTTTGCGCACCAGCTTCTCGCGGGCGTTCTCCTCCACCGCGTTCGTCTCCGCGGCGAAGGCAACGATGAACGGTCGCGGCGAGAGCGAGCCGAGCTCGCCGAGGATGTCGGGCGTCTTGCGAAGGGAGATGGTCAACTCGTTGACGTCCGGCTGCTTCTTGATCTTCTGCGCTGCGACGTCGACCGGCGCGAAGTCTGCGACGGCGGCGGCCTTGATCACGATGTCATGCGGCGCGGCGAGTACTGCGTCGCGCATCTCCGCGGCCGTCGTGACACGCACGACCTTCACCGGCGGCTCGGCCAATGCGGTCGGACCGGAGACGAGTGTCACGTTCGCGCCGCGTCTCCGCGCCGCCTCGGCAATCGCATAGCCCATCTTCCCCGACGAGCGGTTGGAGATGTAGCGGACCGGATCGATCGGCTCGCGCGTCGGGCCGGCGGTGACGAGCACCGACTTCCCTTCGAGATCACGCGTGCCGAAGTGCGCGCGGACGCGCTCGACGATCACCGGCACGTCGGGCAACCGTCCCGCTCCTTCTTCGCCGCAGGCGAGCAGACCGCTGTCGGGCTCGATGATCTCCACGCCGCGTGCGCGCAACGTCTCGACGTTCGCCTGCACGGTGGGATGCGCGAGCATGAACGTGTTCATCGCAGGCGCGATCATCACCGCACCGCGATGCGCGATGGCGTATGTCGTGAGCGCGTCATCGGCAATGCCGACGGCGAGCTTGGCCAGAATGTTCGCGGTGGCGGGAGCGATCAGCAGAAGATCGGCCCAGCGCGCCAGCTCGATGTGATCGACGCCGCCGTGCTCGGGATCACCCCATTGTTCGACGATGACGCCGTGCTCCGAAACCGTCGCCAGCGCGAGCGGCGACACGAATCGAGCGGCGTTGGGTGTGAGGATGACGCGAACATCGCCCCCGGCATCGCGAAGGCGGCGTACCAGCTCGGGAGCCTTGTACGCCGCGATGCCGCCGGAAACGCCGAGGACGATATTCATCGCCGTTGCCGGCTATTCGTTCAGTGCGGAAGACTCAGTCTCCGCGACCGGCTCCGACAGCTGCCACTTGATCTGATTGCGATCGATCTCTTCCATGGCCACGCGGGTCGGCTTGGCGTGCTTCGTCTTCAGCTTCGCTTGCGAGCCCTGGATCAGCTGCTCGGCGCGCTTGGACACGAGCAGCACGTAGCGGAACTTGCTGTCCACTCCTTCAGGCAATCCTTCCATTTCGTTCCTCCTTGAGGCGGTCGGCCATTTTGGCGATGGCTTCGAGCGCGGTTCTGGTCTGCAGTTTCTTGGCGATGATCGCGGCCTTGAGGCACTCCGTGGCCACCTTCAGATCATCGTTGATGATGACGTACTGATAAAACTCCTTGCCCGCATCGATCTCGTCGATCGCCTTCTGCAGCCGTGTCTGGATCTCCGACTCGGTGTTGAGGCCGCGATCGCGAAGCCGGCGCTCGAGATGCTCGAACGACGGCGGAAAGATGAAGACATTCAATGAGCGATGCTTCAGGTCAGGGTCGTTGGCGATCTGCGACGCGCCCTGATAGTCGATGTCGAGGATGACGTCCTGACCGTCCTGAAGCCTGGAAAGGACCTCCGCCTTCGACGTCCCGTACCGCTGCTCATGAACCCACGCGTGCTCGATAAATTCCCCGTTCTGAGCCATTTGGCCGAAGTGCGCGGCCGAGACGAAGTGGTAATTGATGTGGTCGACCTCTCCCGCTCGGGGCGTGCGCGTGGTGTGAGAGACCGAGAAATAAAGCGTGATTCCGATCGAGCCGAGCTGTGCGCGAACCTCGTTGATGAGCGTCGTTTTCCCCGCTCCCGACGGGCCGGAGATAATGAACAGCGTCCCGTCCGGGTGGAAGTTACTCGACATTCTGGACTTGCTCGCGGATGCGCTCGACCTCGGTTTTCAAGTCTACAACAACGGTTCGAATGTCCGCGGTGCGCGACTTCGAGCCCATCGTGTTGATCTCGCGCAGCATCTCCTGCGTCATGAAATCGAGCTTCTTTCCCGACGGCTCCTTGCCGCTGATCGCCTTCTCCATCTGCTCGATGTGATGCGTCAGCCGCGTCAGCTCCTCGGCGATGTCACCCTTCTCCACCATCATCACCACTTCCTGCGCCAGACGGTCCTCGCGAATCTCGACGTCGCCCGCGGCCGAGGCGATGTCGGCGATGCGCTGGCGATACGACGCGAGCAATTCATCGCGCACGCCGTCGCGGCGCGCGGCGAGCTTCCCCTGCAATTCGCGGATCGTGACGAGGCGCGCGGTAATGTCGTTCTGCAGCGACTCCCCTTCCCGCAAACGCATCGACATGAGCTGCGCGAATGCATCGCGGACGAGCGCCGACAACTCCTCGCGCTCCTCGTCCGCGATCTCGCTCTCGATCGGCTCGACCTGCAGCAGATCGGGGACGCGCATCAGGTCGGAGCCGCTGAACGTGCCGCCGATCCCCAGCTCGTCGGCGATGGAGCGGAGCTGCGGGATGACGTTGTTCGCGATCTGCGCGTTGATGCGGACGCTGTACTCCGGCTGCTGCGTGCGCTGCACGCGGACGGAGATGTCGAGCTTCCCGCGCGAGAACGTCTCGGAGGCGATGGCGCGCACGAGCGGCTCGAGCTCCCAGAAGAATTCGGGGAGGCGGACGGAAACTTCGAGATAGCGATGGTTGACGCTCTTCGCCGTCACCGCGACGAACCAGCGCGCGGAAAGCGCGCCGGCACTGCGGCCGAATCCAGTCATGGATGTGATCATTGTTTTTCCACCATTTGTCCGACCTCATCGGCCAGCGCGTTCATGCGGCGTTCGATCTCCGCGCGCCATTCCTCCGCGCCATCTTCACGCGGCACGACGATCGGCTCGCTGTAGAGGTAGACCGCCCGCGAGAACGGCCGCGGCACGACCATGCGGTCCCAGGAGCGGAGTAACCATTTGTTTTTCGCGGCGAAGGCCGAGAGCACGATCGGCAGCCCGGTCATCTGGGCCATGTAAACGACGCCGTCCTTAACAACGCGCGGCGGCCCTTTCGGACCGTCGGGGGTGACGGCGATGTTGTTTCCCGAACGCGCATCGCGGATCACCTGCCGCAGCGCCGAGCTGCCGCCGCGCGTCGACGAGCCGCGCGCCGACACCGCTCCGTACCAGGCGAACACGCGCCTCATGTGCTCGCCGTCCTTCGAGCGGGAGATGATCACCGTGATCGGTCTCCGATAGCGCGAGTGCAGCATCATCAGCAAGTGCGAGTGCCAGAACGCCAGGATGTATTGCGGCGTGTTGTCGATGTTTTCCGCGTGCACGTGCCGCACGCGCAGCGTGGCGTGCAGGCCGCGGATCACCAGCGTGGCGAGGAGCGCCAACAGCTTCACGCCAGCGCCTCGGTGACGCGATCTTCTTCCGCGAACTGCAGGTCGTACAGCTTCCGATAGACGCCCCGATGCGCGAGCAGCTCCTCGTGCGTGCCGCTCTCGACGATCGCCCCCTTGTCGAGGACGACGATCTTGTCGGCGCTGCGGATCGTGGAGAGCCGGTGCGCGATCACCAGCGTCGTGCGGCCGCGCATCAGGTTGTTCAGCGCCTGCTGCACGAGGCGCTCCGATTCGGTGTCGAGTGCCGACGTCGCCTCATCCAGCACGAGGATCGGCGGATCCTTGAACAGCGCGCGGGCGATGGCCAGGCGCTGACGTTGCCCGCCGGAGAGCAGCACGCCCCCTTCGCCGATCTCCGTGTCGTAGCCGTTCGGCAGCGCCGTGATGAACTCGTGCGCGTTCGCCGCCTGCGCGGCGGCGATCACCAGCTGTTCGTCGACGTTCGTCCGTCCGTACGCGATGTTGTTGCGCACCGTGTCGTTGAAGAGCACCACTTCCTGGGTCACGAACCCCATCAGTGTGCGGAGCGACTTCAGTGTCGTTTCGCGGACATCGACGCCGTCGACCGTGATCCGTCCGTCGTTGACGTCATAGAAGCGCGGCAGGAGATTGACGAACGTCGACTTGCCCGCGCCGCTGCCGCCGACGAGCGCGACGATCTCACCGGGACGGACGAAGAGATCGATGCCTCGCAACACCGGGTCGTTGCCGTAGCTGAACGTGACCCCTTCGTAGCGGATCCCGCTTCCGACGCGCGCCAGTGCCTTTGCGTCCTTCTTCTCCTCGACCTCGTTCGGGATGTCGAGCATGTGAAAGACGCGTTCCGCCGCGGAGAGCGCGGTGTTGAGCGAGAGGTTGACCTTGTTGAGTTTCTTGAGCGGCGCGTACATCGCGGCCATCGCCGCGAGAAAACTGAGGAACTGTCCGAGGGTCAGCGTGCCGGCGTTGATGCGGCGATGCGCGTAGAGGAAGAGCGCGATCATGCCGAAGCCGGCGAGCAGCTCCATCACTGGAGAGGTCAGCGCCTGCACGCGCTGCGCTTTGAGGTTCCACGACAGATGCCTTTTCGTCGCGGCGCGGAAGCGATCGATCTCGAACGGCTCCATGGTGAACGCCTTGACGATGCGGACGCCGCGGATCGTCTCCTCGAGCAGCGTGGCGATGTCCGCCATCCGCTCCTGCGAGCGATGCGTCGTCCCGCGTAGACGTTTGCCGAACTGCACGACCGGCACGACGAGCAGCGGCGCGCCGATCATGCTGATGAGCGCCAGCTCGGTGTTGGTGATGAAGACGAAGGCGATCAGTCCGATCAGCGTGATCGATTCCTGGAAGAGATCGCCCATGCGTGTCGACACCGCGGCCTGAATGGCGTCGGCGTCTGACACGACGCGACTGACCATCTCGCCGGTCGAGCGGTCGGCGAAAAAGCGGTGGCTCTGATTGATGATCCGCTCGTACAACTGGTTGCGCAGATCGCGCACCGTCGACAAGCCGACTTTCTGGAACGCGTACTCCGAGAAGAACGAGGTGAACGCGCGGATCATGAACACCGCCAGCAGCGCCGCGAGCACCTTGCGCCACTTGTTCTCCGGCTTGGCGTTCCACCAGTGATCGACGCTCTTCGTCACGCGGTCGACGCCGTTGATGAGCCATCCGCGCTGGCCTTCGGGCTTTTCGCGCTCCAGCACGGCGTCGACGACGCGCTGCTTCGCGGGCTCGAGCTTCTGCACAGTTTTTTGTGGAGCGGACGACGGCGCCAGCACCTCGTCGAAGAGCGGGCGGATGAGGCCCATGAGCATCGTCTGCGTGGCGGCAAAGATGATCATCGAGCCGAAGGCGACGATCGCCCACGCTTTGTAGCTGCTGAGGTACCGGTACAGCCGGCGGAGGATCTTCATCGACGAACCACGCTCATTATCGCCTCGGCCGCGCGGCGGCTCGCCCCTTCTTCGCCGAGGCGCGCGCGCACTTCCGCCAGCTCACGCGTGATGCGCTCGTAGTTCGCCGGCTCGATCATCTTGCGGACCTCGGCGGCGATGCGCTCGCCGTTGACGTCGCGCTGGATCAGCTCGGGCACGACCTCTTTCTCCGCCACGATGTTGACCAGGCTGAAGAACGGGACCTTCACCAGCTTCAGTGCGAGGAGATACGTGAGGCGGCTGAGGCGATACATGACGATGGTCGGCGTGCCGAGGACCGCGCATTCGAGCGTGGCGGTGCCGGACGACGAAAGCGCGACGTCGGCGGCGGCGATCGCTTCGCCGCGATCGTGCGGAAGGATCGGCACGTCGATGTTCTTCTGCTTCACGATCTGCTCGAGGCGCTCGTGCTCGATCGTCGGCGCCTGGACGATGAACGCGTTCACGTCGGATTCGCGGCGAAGAGTGGCGACGGCATCGAGCATCGCCGGTAGCAGCGTGTCGACCTCGTGCTTGCGCGAGCCGGGCAGCAGCGCGACGCGCAGCGCTTCCTTGCGCGGCGCGCGACGGACGCCGGCAAGCTGCTCGATGATCGGATGTCCGACGTAACTCACCGGCACGCCGTGCTCGCGGTAGAACTCTTCCTCGAACGGGAAGAGGACGATCATGTGATCGACCGTCTCCGCGATGTGCCGCACGCGTCCACGACGCCAGGCCCAGATCTGCGGCGAGATGAAATAGACGACACGCAGCCCGAGCTCCTTGCAGCGCTTCGCCACGCGCATGTTGAAGCCGGGATAGTCGACGAGGAGCACGGCGTCGGGACGCTCGCGCTCGATGCGCTGCATCAGGTCGCGCATGATGCGCATGAACATCGGCAGGTGGCGCAGGACGTTGAAGAATCCGACCATCCCGAGCTCGCTGGCGTGGTGGATCAACTCCATCTTCTGCTTCGCGAGCAGATCGCCGCCGATGCCGAAGGTCTCGAGGTTCGGTTCGAGTTTCTTCAGCTCGCGGACGACGTGCGCCGCGTGCAGATCGCCGGAGGCTTCGCCGGCAACGACGGCTAGTTTCATTTCGGGAACGGGTACATCGCCCACGCCAGCGCGATGCCGCCGAAGAAGAGGGCGACGAAGACCCAGATGAAGAATCGGATGCGCTCGCTCTTCGTGCTGCGCCAGAGCAGCGCGAAGAACGCGGAGGTGGCGAGGGCGTAGAGGAACATCAGGACGGCGTGGCTGCGGAGAGCGCTCATTCCTTTCGCCCCCAACAAGTTAATGCCGAGCGAAGTCGAGGCATCATCGACGGCGCCGCGATGCATTCGGCATGGGCAGCGCACGTGGCGTTATCCGCGCGGTGCCGCCATTGATCCCTCGCTGCGCTCGGGATAAACCTGTTCCTCATTCCTTTCGCCCCTCTGCGATGTCATACACGTCGAGGACGAGCAGCAGGTTCATCAGGCCCGCGGTCAGCGTGAACGCCGTGCCGTACTCGAACGTGATCGAGGTGATGTCGCCGCGGCCGCCGATGGCGCGTCCGATGAAGTAAAGCGTCCCGGAGCCCATCGAGCCGAGGGTGGCGAGCATGCTGAGGATGTTCCCCTTCTCGATCGTGTAGAGGCGTCCGTCGATCAGCAGTCCGATGACAAAGAGAAAAACGATGATGGCAAAGAAGGCCAGCGCGCGTGCGCGGCGACCGAGGTAGAAGTGGCCGCCGCCCGGAACGACGAAGGCGAGCAGCATGGCGATGACGGATCGGCTGTTCATTCGGTGTTGAAGTCCCTGGGCAGCTCCGCGAAATGCGGCTGGAGTTTATCGAAAGTCGCTCCAGGCTCCTCGGGGACGAGACGCGTGCGCGCCGTGACGGTCATGAAGTTCGAGTCGCCGGCCCAACGCGGGACGACGTGCATGTGGTAGTGGTCGGCCACGCCCGCGCCGGCGACCTGGCCGAAGTTCATCCCGACGTTGAAACCGTCGGGGTGATAGACGTCGGAAAGGATGCGCTGCGCCTCGGCGGTGAGACGGATCAGCGCGCGCAGCGACGCATCGCTCGACTCCATCAGCAGCGCCTCGTGAGCGATCGGCGCGACCATCAGATGACCGTTCGTGTACGGATATTTGTTCAGCATCACCAGCGCGTACGTGCCGCGGTAAACCGTCAGCGTCTCGCGTGTGTTGTCCGAAACAGCCGCGATGCAGAAGATGCAGCCGGGCGGCTGATCGCTTTTCGGAGAGGTCAAGTAGGGGAACCTCCAGGGAGTGAAGAGGACGTCCATCGACGGTTACTCAGCCGCCGCTTCCTCCACCGTTTCGGTCGCCACTTCCCCTTCGCCCAGCGTCTTGTTGATCAATTCCTTCAGCTCCTTGCCGGGCTTGAAGTACGGGATTTTCTTCGACGGGACTTCGACCTTCTCGCCGGTCTTGGGGTTGCGTCCGGTGCGCGACTTGCGGCTGCGGAGACGGAAGCTGCCGAACCCGCGGAGCTCGATCTTCTGTCCGGCGCGGAGGGAGTCGACGATCGAATCGAAGACGATGTTGACGATCGTCTCCGCCTGTTTCTTGGTGAGCTGGACGACGCGCGCCACCTCGTCGACGAGCTCCGCCTTCGTCATCACTCCCGCTTTCTGCTCGTTGTCGTCCTCGAGATCGAGTTCGTCCACCACAGTTCGCCTCCTCTCCCCTAATTCCACTTGTAGAGAAACCGCAGGCCGCTTCCGCCCAGCACGCGCTGCACGGCCGATTGCGCGTCGCTGGAGCTGGTGAGCAGCTCGAGAAGACCACCGTCACGTTTGCGCGGATAGATCAGGCCCGGCTCCCCTTCGACCTTCGCCAGCTTCGCCGCCAGCGAGACCGCGTCGTCGAGATTGCCGAGCTTGTCGATGAGCTTCAGAGCGAGCGCTTCCTCGCCGGTGAAGATGCGGCCGTCGGCGATCGCACTGACCTGCGCCTCGCTGATCTTGCCCTTGCGGCCCGCCGCGACGGCGCGAATGAATTGCCCGTGCAGCTGATCGCTCACGTGCTGCAGATACGTCCGCTCGGTCTCGCTCAATTCGCGATACGGCGAGCCGGCCGCTTTCATCGTGCCGCTGGTGATGGTCTCCGGCTTCACCTTCGCCCACGCCAGCAGGTCCTTCAGATCCATCCACTGCATGATCACGCCGATCGATCCGGTGATCGATCCCGGGTTGGCGACGATCTCGTCGCACGCCGACGCGATGTAGAAGCCGCCCGATGCCGCGACGCTGTCGAGCGACGCGATCACCGGCTTACCGCTCTTCTCGCGGATTTTGCCGATCGCTTCGTAGATCTCCTGCGACGGCGCGACTGCTCCGCCCGGACTGTTGATGCGCATCACGATCGCTTTGACGCTCGAGTCGTCTGCGTACTTGTGCAGCGATTCGACCGCCGTGCGCGACTCGACGATCTCTCCCTCGATCGGCACGACCGCCACTTTCTCCGTGGCGAAGCGATGCTGATCGTCGCCGGCGAGCGCGATAAGCACGCCGATCGCGACGACGAACAGGAACGCCATCAGGCAGCCGGAGAGCGCGCCGAAGAAGAAGAAACGACCGCGACCTGTCTTGATCTCGGACATCGGATCAGCTCTGCGGATCCTCGTGCGTGTCGTCACCGCTCTCAGGCTCGTGCGGCTCTTCGTGTGATTCTTCGTGTGATTCTTCGTGCGGCTCGTGCACGACGCCCATCGAGGCGCGCTCCTCGTCGGTCAGCGGCTCGACGTCGCGCGTGGTCAATCCGATCTTCCGCTCGCCCGGATCGATCTTGATGATGCGCGCGCGCACCGCATCGCCCGGATGGAACACCTTGTCGAGCTTCACGCGTCCGTCGCGCTGGATCTCGCTGATGTGCGCCAGACCTTCGACGCCGTCCGCCAGGCGGATGAAGAGACCGAAGTCCGTGATCTTCGAAACGGTGCCGACCACTTCGTCGCCCATGTTGTGCGCGCGGGCGAAGTTGTCCCACTCGTTCGGCAGGAACTCGCGGACCGAGAGCGACAGCCGCTGGTTCTCGCCGTCGACGTTGATCACGCGCGCCTGCACCGTGTCGCCCTTCTTCAGCACCTCGTTCGGGTGCTTGATGCGGCGGTTCCACGACATGTCGGAGATGTGGATCAGTCCGTCGATCCCCTCTTCCACTTCGACGAACGCGCCGAAGTCGGTGAGGTTGCGGACCTTGCCCGTGATCACGGAGCCGACCGGATAACGCTCGGCGATCGTGTCCCACGGATTCTGTTCCAGGGCTTTCAACGAGAGTGAGATGCGGCGGTTCTGCACGTTGACGTCGGCGACGACCGCTTCGACTTCGCCTCCGATCGACAGCAGTTTCGACGGATTGCGCACCTTCTTCGTCCACGACATCTCGCTGACGTGGATGAGTCCTTCGACCCCTTCCTCGAGCTCGACGAACGCGCCGTAATCGGCGAGCGAGACGACGCGGCCGTGAACCTTGGTGCCGAGCGGATAGCGCTCCACGACGTCGGTCCAGGGATCCTGCGATTTCTGTTTGTATCCGAGCGAGACGCGCTCGTTCGCCGGGTCGAATTTCAGGACGGTGACTTCGATCTCGTCGCCGAGGTTGAAGTATTCACTGGGGTGATTGACGCGGCCCCAGGAGATGTCGGTGATGTGCAGAAGGCCGTCGATACCGCCGAGGTCGACGAAGACGCCGTAGTCGGTGATGTTCTTCACTACGCCGTGCGTCAGCTTCCCTTCCTCCAGCTTGCCGAGCGTCGCCTGCTTCGCCGCGACCTGTTCGACTTCGACGATCGCGCGGCGCGAGAGGACGATGTTGTTTCGTTTCTTGTCGAACGAGACGATCTTGAACTTGTACTCGTGCCCGCGGAGCGAATCGAGGTTCTTGACCGGCTTGGTGTCGATGAGCGATCCGGGGAGGAAAGCCTTCACGCCGCCGACGTCGACGGAGAGTCCGCCCTTGACGCGGTCGATGACGCGGCCGCTGATCGGCTCGTCAGCCTTGAACGCCGCCTCGATGCGGTCCCAGACCAGCATCCGCTCCGCCTTTTCGCGGGAGACGGTGACGTAGCCCGAGGAGTCCTCGAGCCGGTCGACGTAGACGTCGATCTCGTCACCCGGCTTGACCTTGACCACGCCCTGGTAGTCGGTGACCTCGTGTTTGGCCAGAAGTCCTTCAGATTTATAGCCAATGTCGACCACGACCTCGTTGGCCGTGATCTTGAGGACGCGTCCTTTGACGATCTCCCCTTCGGTGAAGCTCGACATCTTTTTGTCGTAGATGTCGAGCAGCTGTTCCATGCCGAGGGATTCCAGCTCGCCTCCGTTCTCCGTGCGGGGCGTTGGCTGCTGTTTTTTAGGGTCTTGGTTGGATGGCATGAACTGGGGAACCTCCCTCGATTCGCGGCGGCATTTCCGCGACGAACATCAACGCTAACTTGTTGATCTCACGTCGGATTCGGCAGTTTAGCGGTCGGGAAGGAAGGGAGTCAAGAAAAGCCCCGGCGCATCAATGAATTACGGCGTCCCCCGCACGATTCGCGCAACGTTCCCGGCAGCAAAACCGTATCAATGGCAATGGGTCCAACCCTCTTGCTTGCCGTCGTCTTCACCGTGATCTCCGGTGCGGACAGCGGCGAGGGATCACTCCGCTCGGCGATCGAACGAGCGAATGCGACGCCCGGCCGCGACACCATCACCGCTTCGAGCTTGTTCAGCGTCCAGCTCACCTCACCCCTTCCGCCGATCACAGAAAGCGTGATCATCAATGGTCCGGTGATGACTCTGGACGGTTCTCATGCCGGCGCCGGTGACGGGCTGGTCATTACCGGCGATGACGTCACCATCCGTGCCATCAACGTGACGCACATGAGCGCCAACGGCATCACGATCAGCGGCCGGAACAATCAGATCAACGGCGGCTACAGCAGCGAGAACGGCGGGTTTGGCGCGGTGCTGACGGCTACGGCAACGCGCAATGTGCTGACGGGAACGATTTCCGCGGTCGGCATCAGTTCGGGGCCGATGTCGTTCACGAAAAATACGGCCGGCGGCGTACGCATCGATGGGATCGAGAACCTGCTTCAGTCCTCGATTGTCAGTGAGAACGGCGGCGACGGCGTGACCATCGCAGGGACGGACAACATGGTCCGCTTCGTCTACGCCGATCGAAACGACGGCAGCGGCTTTGTGCTCCGGGCGCCGACGCACTATGCCGCCAACCGCGGAGCATGCAATCGCGACGGGCTCCTGAACGTCGACCACGCGATCGCGGCACCGGTGCTGACCAGGGCGATCGGTGACCAGTTCGCCTACACGGTCTACGGCACCCTGCAGGGAGAACCGACGACGACGTATCTGATCGATCTCATCACGTTCGGCGGTTTCTGTCCGTCGGCGGATGTGGGCGGAGAAAGCCTGCTGGCGATGACGAACGAGCAGGGCGTCGCCATCTTTCAGCACTCGATGCTCGTCGATGGCCAGGTGGGACACACCCAGGTCGGTGCCGTCGCCACACGTGAGATCAACGGCGTCAGCGGCACCTCGCTGCTGTCGACGACGATTCCGATCACCCCGGCGACAGGTCCGAATACGGAGCTGGCGATCAGCGCGAAGGCGCCGGCGGTGACGTCGCCCGGATCGGACGTGGTGATCCAGTTCTTCATTACGAATCACGGACCGGCCACAGCACTTTTTTCACATACGAAATTCACGACGTCTGCAGGCGCCACCGAGTTGAAGCTGGAACCGAATCGCTGTTCCTACGACTGCACCATTCCGCTGCTCGGTCCGGGCGAAACGCAGGTCATCACGCACACACTGCACGTCACCGGCGCGGCGGGCACGACGGTGATCGATGAAGCAACCGTCCGGCCATCGTCGGTCTTCAAGCAACTCGACTTCGATCCGAACGACAACACCGCACAGGTGCGTATCGAGATCGTGCCGCGGCGGCGTGCGGCGGATCGCTAGGAGCGTGCGCGGCAGAACTGAATGCCAGGCGCGTTGCGCCGATCGAAGCCGTTAGGTTCGAGGCGGCGACGCATGTGCCGCGAGGCGAAGCAACGAGCGCAGCGGCTCGTAGCCGCCTAGCGGATCGCCTGGACAATCCGCTGCACGACCTCCGGAATCGTCAGATCGGACGTGTCGACGACGGTGTAGCTGGAGTCGTAGGTCAGAGGCGAATCGGCGCGGGTGGAGTCCTGGGTATCGCGCTGGACGGTCTCGGCGAGCACCTGGTCGAAATCGACCGCCTGCCCCCTGGCCATCAGCTCGCGATGCCGCCGCTCCGCCCGCACCTCGGGGCGCGCAGTCAGGAAGAACTTGTGCCGCGTGTCGGGAAAGACCTTCGTCCCGATGTCGCGCCCCTCGAGCACGCCGCCGTTCCGGCTCCCCATCGCCTGCTGCAATTTCACCAGCACGCGACGGACGGCGGGGACAGCCGAGACGTGGCTCGCCGCCATGCTGATCTCCGGGGTGCGGATGAAATCGGTGACGTCTTCGCCGTTGAGCATCGTGCGCGGCTTCTCGCCGGGAACGAACTCGATGTCCGTTTTCGACGCCAGCTTGGCGAGTGCCGTTTCGTCTTTCACGTCGATGCCGGCGCGGGTGGCGGCGAGTCCGATGGCGCGATACATGGCGCCGGTGTCGATCTGCGGAATCCCGAGCTCCTGCGCGACGAGCCGGCTGACCGTCGACTTCCCCACGCCCGCAGGGCCGTCGATGGCCACGATCAGCGGCTGCATCAACCTCTCCGCGCGGCGCTCTTGTGGCGGGGGGCGGGCTTCTTCTTCGATGACGACGCCGACTTCGCTTTCGTCGCCGACTTCTTGCGCGTCGTCGCCGCGGTTGCGCGCTTGGCGGGACGCGTCGTCGTGCGGCGCTTCGCCGCCGGCTTCTTCGAATCCTGCAGCGTCGCGAGCATCTTCACTTCCTGCTTCGACAGCTCGCGCCAGACGCCGGCGGTCAGCTTCGGATCCCTGATCGGTCCGATGGCGACGCGCTTCAGTTTCGAAACCGGGTGGCCGATGGCCTTGAACATCTTGCGGATCTGCTGCGTGCGCCCTTCGCGCAGTTTCACTTCGAACCAGCTGTTGCCTTCATCGTCGGTGCGGCCGGTGGTCTTCACGCGCACGATCTCGCAAGGGAGCGTGCGCTTGTTGTCGATGGTGATGCCGCGCTGCAGTTTGTCGATGAGACGTTGCTCCGGCACACCGCGCACTTTCACGTGATAGGTCTTCACCGAGCCGTGCGTCGGGTGCGAGACCTTGAACGCCAGCTCGCCGTCGTTGGTCAGCAGCACGAGGCCTTCGGAATGAAAGTCGAGACGGCCGACGGGATAGATGCGCTCGCGGATACCGCGCACCAGATCGATGACCGTGCGGCGGCCCTGCGGGTCTTCCACCGTGGTCATCACTTCCTTTGGTTTGTAGAGAAGGATGTAGCGATGCGGCTCGGCGTGGGTGATCAGCTTGCCGTCGACTTTGATGTGATCGCGGCTCGCGTCGGCGCGGGAACCGAGCTCGGTGACGACTTGTCCGTTCACCGTTACCCGTCCCTCCCGAATCATCGTCTCCGCTTCGCGTCGTGACGCGAATCCCGCGTGGGCGATGATTTTCTGCAGTCGCTCCAGTTCCATTACTCTCGCTGTTCGCCGCTCGATGATTCTACTGCATCGTCATCGACGTTCGCTGCGAGTTCCGCTTCCGCTTCCGCCGTCGCCGCTGCTTCATCGACGACCGGAACTTCGAGCGCCGCTGCTTCCGCCGCGGGCGACGCCTGCTCCGATGCGGCGATCGCAGCGACGATGTCGTCGCCGATGTTGTCGCCGATCAAATCGCCGAATTCTTCGAGCGCCGGAAGATCGCGAATGTCATTGAGGCCGAAGTGCACGAGGAAATCGCGCGTGGTGCGATAGAGGAACGGACTGCCGACGACGTTCTTTCGTCCCGCCACGCGGATCATGCGGCGCTCGAGCAGCGTGCGAATGACGGCGTTCGAGTTCACGCCGCGGATGTCCGACACTTCCGGCGCGGTGACCGGCTGGCGATAGGCGATGATGGCCAGCGTCTCCAGCGCGGCGAGCGAAAGACGCGACTCCCCTTTTTTCGCAAAGTACTTTTTCAGGACCGGATCGTGCTCCGCGCGCGTGGCCAGGCGCCAGCCGCCCGCGGTCTGCTCCAGCATGAAGCCGCCGACGTTCGCGTCGAGGTTGCGCTTGATCTCCTCGAGCTGCGCGATGACCGCGTCGCGGCCTTCGTCGGAAAAAGCGTCGACGAGATCGTCGAGGCTCACCGGCTCGTTGCTGACGAAAAGGATCGCTTCAATTGCTGCACGTAGTTCAGTTGATTCCATCGTCATGAGTCGTAGAGGTGAAACTGTTGTTCATCGATTTCGACATCGGACTTCGCCAGCAGGATGTCGCCGAACGTCTCGCTCTGCTGCAGGCTGACCCCGCCGAGGCGCACCAGCTCGAGCGTGCCGAGGAAGATGGCGATCAGCTCGTGGCGATCGCGCCCTTCCAGAAACCACTGCAGGCGGATCGGCGACTTCTCCCTCAGCTTCGCATACAGCTCGCCCATCTTCTCCGAGATCTTGTGCAGCGTGTGATGCAGCTGCAGCGCCTGCGGATGGTTCTGCTTGTAGCGATTGAGCGCGGTGCGGAACGCGTCGATCAGATCGAAGAGCGAGACCTCGCTCATGTCGATCTCCGACGCGTCGACGCCGGGCGGCGTCTGCTGCGGCCGCGACCAGATCCCCATGCGCACGACGTCGAGCTCCGCGAACGACTCCGCCACCGCCTTGAAGCGCTGGTACTCGAGGAGGCGATCGACGAGCTCCTTGCGCGGATCGTCCGCCTGCTCGTCCGCGCTCTCGTCGCGCGGCAAGAGCATCTTCGATTTGATGTTGATCAGCAGCGCGGCCATGTAGACGTAGTCGGCCGCCACTTCCAGATCGAGCTCCTCCATCGCGTCGAGGTACGCGTTGTACTGCTCGGTGATGAGCATGATGGGGATGTCGAAGATGTCGACCTTGTGTTGCTTGATAACGTGCAGCAGCAGATCGAGAGGGCCGTGGAACGTCGGCAGCGTGACCTTGTAGGCGGTCGACTCTTCTTCGGGAAGCGCCGCTTCCGGAGCCGGTGTGGTGATCTCGTCGCTCATCGGAACTCGGGGTAATCGATCTTCATCGCCGCGCGCACCAGCTCCAGCGTCTCGCCGGCGCGCTCGCGCGCCTTGCGGTTGCCCTCGCGCAGCACGTCCCACACGTACGACGGATTGGCGTCGATCTGCTCGCGTTTCTCGCGGATCGGCCGGAGCTGCTCGATCATGATCTCGGCCAGCAGCTTCTTGTCGTCGACGCAGCCGATCTGCGCGGTGCGGCATTCGTGATCGACGCGCGCGATCGTGGCGTCATCGGAAAACAGTTTGTGGAACTGGAAGAGGTTGCAGATGTCGGGATTGCCCGGATCTTTCCGGCGCAGGCGATTGGGATCGGTGAACATCGTCATCACCAGCGAGCGGATCTCGTCCGCGCTCGCGGTCAGGCCGATGGTGTTGTTGTACGACTTCGACATCTTGCGCGCGTCGAGTCCCGGCACCTTCGGCGTCTCGGTGAAGAGCGCCTGCGGCTCCGGAAAAACGTCGCCGTAAAAATTGTTGAAGCGGCGGACGATCTCGCGCGAGATCTCGAGGTGCGACGCCTGGTCCTCGCCCACCGGCACGAGGTTCGCGCGATAGACGATGATGTCGGCGGTCTGCAGCAACGGGTATCCGAGGAAGCCGTAGGTGTTGAGGTCCTTATCCTTCAGTTGTTCCTGCTGATCCTTGAAGGTCGGGACGCGCTCGAGCCACGGCAGCGGCGTCACCATCGACAGCAGCAGGTGCAGCTCCGCGTGCTCCTTGATCTCGGACTGCACGAAGATCGTCGATTTCTCCGGATCCATCCCTGCGGCAAGCCAGTCGGCGACCGCGTCGTACGTCGCCTGCCGGACGCGGCCGGGATCGGCGTAGTCGGAGGTCAGCGCGTGCCAGTCGGCGACGAAGTAATAGCAGCGGTACGTGTCCTGCAGACGCACCCAGTTGCGTACCGCGCCGAAGTAGTTGCCGAGATGAACGCGGCCGGTTGGCCTGAGGCCGCTGAGGACGAATTGACGAGGCTGACTCAAGTATTTCTCACGGGATTGGTGTCAAGGACGCGGCAGTGTAGCAGCGATATCAGCGACGTACAATCGAGCATCCCATGCCCTCCCCGCACCTAGCGAATCTCTGCAGGTTGACTGATTCGCTGTCGCGCGCAACCATGCTCGAAGAGGTCTACAACGGTGCCCTCGACGCACTCCAAGCGGCCCTCGGCGTGCCTCGCGCGTCGATCCTCCTTTTCGATGAAAAGGACTTTATGGGCTTCGTGGCCTGGCGCGGACTGAGCGACGCGTATCGCGCCGCGGTCAACGGCCACACGCCCTGGAAACCCGACACGCCGAATCCGAAACCGATCTCCGTCATCGACGTCACTGCCGATGCCTCGCTCGCGTCGTATGCGCCGGTGTTCGCAGCCGAGGGCATTCGAGCACTCGCCTTCTTTCCGCTCGGCTATCGCGATCGCGTCATCGGAAAGTTCATGCTGTATTGGGCCGAGCCGCACGCGTTGAGCGAAGAGGAGATCGATCTCGCGCAGACCATCGCCGCGCAGATCGCGTTCGGCGTCTCACGCGTGCGCGTCGAGCAGGAGCTCGAACGGGAGCGCGAGCGCATCAACGCGATCATGGTCAACGTGCCGGGCGTGGTGTGGGAGGCGATCGAAGAAGGGGACGAACGGGTCGTGACCTACATCAGCCCGCAGATCGAATCGCTCCTCGGCTACAGCCCTGAGGAGTGGTATCGCAATCCGCAGTTCTGGCGCCAGATCGTCATCACTCCCGACATCAAGGCGATGGAGCAGCTACGCAGAGAGGGTCCGCCGATCCATCGCTATCAGATGAAGACTCGCGACGGCCGCCTGATCTGGACCGAGGCGCGTGCGTCGTATCGCAACGAGAACGGCAAACGAATCGTCCGCGGTGTGACGGTCGACGTCACGGCGCAATACGACGCGGAGCGGCACGAGCATTTCCTCTCCGAGGCCTCGGCGATCCTCACATCATCATTTGATTACGACTCGACTCTGCAGAAGATCGTCCAGCTGTCGGTTCCGGAGATCGCGACCTGGTGCGCTATCGATGTGAGCGACGACGTCGGCGACCTGCATCGCATCGCCGAAGCGGGCACGCCATCGACCGAGCGAGTGGATATCCCGCTCACGGCCGCCGGCCGCACGCTCGGCATGTTGTCGCTCGCCTCTTCCGATTCCGAACTGGCGACCGAGCTCGCGCGCCGCATCGGCTACACCGTGTCGAACGCGCGTCTCTACCGCGAGGCGCAGGAGGCGAATCGCGCCAAGGACGAGTTCCTCGCCACGCTGTCGCACGAGCTGCGCACGCCGCTCACCGCGACCCTCGGCTGGGCGACGATGCTGCGGATCGGCGATCTCTCGCCGGAGAACACGCGCACCGCCGTGGAGACGATCGAGCGGAGCATCAAGACGCAGACGAAACTGATCGACGAGATCCTCGACGTGTCGCGCATCGTCACCGGCAAGCTGCAGCTCACGAGCGCGCCGGTGCGCCTCGCCACGATCATCGAAGCGGCGGCGGAGACGATCGGTCCGAGTCTCGCGGCGAAGGGACTCGACCTGACGGTCGAGGTCGCGCCGATCGAAGGGATCGTCGTCGGCGACGCCGCGCGGCTGCAGCAGGTGATCTGGAACCTGCTGTCGAACTCTGTGAAGTTCACGCCATCGGGCGGATCGATCTCCATCACGATGGACGAGGCCTCGCGGGAAACGGTGCGCATCGCGGTGAAGGACACCGGCGCCGGCATCGCCCGCAAGTTTCTGCCGTACGTTTTCGAGCGCTTCCGGCAGGGCGACAGCAGCTCGACGCGCGCGCACGGCGGCCTCGGGCTCGGGTTGTCGATCGTCCGCAGCATCGTCGAGCTGCACGGCGGAGCGGTCGAGGCGTTCAGCGAGGGCGACGGACTCGGATCGACGTTCACGATCACGTTGCCGGTCGCTCCGGTGTTCGCCGCGGTCGCACAGAACGACACGAGCACCTCGGTGGCGCAGGACCTGGCCGGCGTGTCGGTGCTGCTGGTGGAAGACGAAGAGGACACGCGGACGATGCTGACCACCGCGCTGCGCCGCTCGGGCGCGCTCGTGATCGCGGTCGCATCCGCCGCCGATGCACTCGACGCATTGCGCGAGACGCCGGCGAACATCGTGGTGAGTGACATCGGGATGCCGGGCGAAGACGGCTGCTCGCTGATGATGAAGGTGCGCGCGGGAACGATCGAGTCGTGCCGCGACATCCCGGCGATCGCGCTCACTGCCTACGCGCGCACCGAGGATCGCGAGCGGATCATCGCCAGCGGCTTCGGGATGCACCTGGCGAAACCGATCGATCCCGCCGAGGTGGTGCAGGCGGTGCGGAAGATGTCAGTCGCGCGCGGCGCTGGCGATCGTCACACCAAGTAATCCTTCGAGCACTTCCTTCGCCTTCGGCAATCCCTCGTTCTCGATCAAATCGATGGCGATCCGCTGCGCCTTCTCCAGCAGCGCGTGATCGCGGAGGATGTTGCCGAAGCGGAAGCGCGCCACGCCGCTCTGGCGCGTGCCGAGGAATTCGCCGGGGCCGCGGATCTCGAGATCGCGCTCGGCGACGTCGAAGCCATCCTTCGTCTTCTCGAACAATCTCAGTCGATTGACCGCCTCGGGATTCGCCTGCTCCTCGCAGACGACCACGCAGTACGACTTACGCTCGCCGCGACCGACGCGTCCGCGCAGCTGATGCAGTTGCGAGAGGCCGAAACGGTCGGCGTCGAGGATCACCATCATCGAGGCGTTCGGCACGTCGATGCCGACCTCGATGACGGTCGTCGACACGAGGATGTCGATCTCGCCCCGCTTGAAGTGCTGCATCGTCTCTTCCTTGTCCGAGGCGCTCATGCGGCCGTGCAGCATCGCCACGCGGCGATTCGGAAAGCGCTTCTGCATCGACTCGAAGCCGGCGGTCAGCGGCTTGAGGTTCGACTTCTCAGACTCCTCGATGATCGGGTAGACGACGTACGTCTGTGCGCCGGCGTCGACCTCGTCGTCGATGAAACGCCAGACGCGGTCGAGCTGCGTAGAGGTGCGCAGCACGGTCTTCACCTGCACGCGTCCCGGCGGCAACTCGTCGATGACCGACAGCTCGAGGTCGCCGTACATCGCCAGCGCCAGCGAGCGCGGGATCGGCGTGGCGGTCATCACCAGGATGTCGGGCGTCTCTCCTTTCTCGAACAGCGCCTGCCGCTGCTCGACGCCGAAGCGATGCTGCTCATCGACGATCGCCAGCCCGAGCGACTTGAAGCGGATCTTCTCTTCGAGCAGAGCATGCGTCCCGACCGCGAGCTGGATGTAGCCCTCGCGCAGACCCGACTGCAGCGTCCGCCTCTCGCCCGCGGACATCGAACCGGTCGCTTTCGCCACCACGATCGAGTGGTCAACTAGTTGACGAATACGCTGGTAGTGCTGTTCGGCCAGGATCTCCGTCGGCGCGAGCAGCGCGACCTGGTGGCCGTTGCGGATGACCACGATCGCGGCGATCAGCGCGACGATCGTCTTACCGCTGCCGACGTCGCCCTGCAACAGGCGGTACATCGGCGTGACGTCGGTGATGTCGTCGACGATCTCCTTGACTACCCGCTTCTGCGCGTCGGTCAGCCGGAACGGCAGGATGCGGCGGACCTCTTCACGCAGCTTGTCCGCCACCTCGATCTTCCGCTCCTTCTTCTGCACCTCTTCGCTCGCGCGGCGCACGCGCAGGGCGAGCATGAAGCTGAAGAACTCCTGGAGGATCAGCCGCAGATGCGCAGGCGAGCGCTGGCGGAGGAACTGTTCGTCGAGGATGGCGGGACGATGAACGGCCGCGATCGCTTCCTGCAGTCCGATGACGCCGAGGCGCTCGCGGATCTCGGGAGGCATCGGGTCGTCGAGCTCGGGGAGCGACTCGTCGAGAGCCCGTCCGATCAATTGCCTCAACGACTTGGGGGCGATATTGGTGATCTTCGAGTAAATCGGGACGATCGATCCCTCATCCTCTTCTTCACCTTCGAACTTTTCCCAGTCGGGGCTGTCGATCTGCAGGCTGTAGGACGTGTAACGCGGGATGCCGTAAACCGAGAGGTGGTCGCCGCGTCCGATCTGGTCGGCGAGATACGCCTGGTTGAACCAGACCAGCTTCACCGCGCCGGTGCCGTCCTCGACTGCGGCCTCGAAGATCCGCATCCGCTTGCGGGGCGAGATGTGCGCGTTGGCAGAGATGACTTTGCCTCGGATCAGGACCGGCGTGTCGAGGTAGCGGCCGAGGTCGGCGATGCGGGTCGGGTGGCGGCGATCCTCGTAACGGAAGGGGAAAAACCAGAGGAGATCGCGAATGGTGGTGATCCCGGCAGCGGCGAGCGCCTCCGCCCGCCCTTTGCCGACACCTTTGAGGAACTGGACTGGGGTGTCGGGGTTCACGCTGTGGGATTGTGCACGATTGGAAGGGATCTACGGATCGTAGATCAGTCGAAGACCGCCTTCATCGAGATCAGCCCGATCTTCACCAGATCGCCGTTGTGCATCGTCACCGGGATTCCGGTCGGAATGCGCTGATCGTTGACGTAGGTCCCGTTCACGGTCCCGACTTCCTCGAGCATCATGTACTCGCTGCCGGAGCGGATGATCTTGGCGTGACGCCGCGAGACCGAGCGGTTCTGATCTACAGAGGTTAGATCGATGTCGGGCAGGATTCCGGTCACCGGATCGGCGCGGCCGATGGTCGTCTCATCGCCCGACGAGAAGAAGAACGCGGTGCCGGTCGAGACGTCGACGAGGCGATGACGCGTGGTCTTCTCCGGCTGCGCCATCTGCGTGGAGTCGAGCGCCGAATGATCGACGTCCACTTCCTTGCCGACCAGCCGCTCGAGCAGCGCGTTGGCTTCGCGCAACCGCTTGGAGTACTTGCGGATGATGCGGACGGCGACCTCCGGGTTCTTCCGGAGCATCTCGTCGAAACGCGCGCCGTTGATGACGACGACGCGGACGTCGGTCAGGGCGACGGCGTCGGCGGTGCGCGGCACGCTCTCCAGGACGGCCATCTCGCCGAAGAAGTCGCCTTTCTCCAGTTTGGAGAGGATGTGCGACTCGCCGACGATGTGCTTGACGATGTTCACCTCTCCTTCCTGGATGATGAACATGTCGGTACCGAGATCGCCCTGTGTGAAGATGGTGTCGCCGGCGGCAAACATCTGACTCGAATCCTTCACCGGATCCTTTCCGGTGCCGGGACCGGCGCCGCTCGACGTCTTGAAGACTGCCTTCATGATCTCAGTTTAACCGAGGGCGACGGCGGGCTCCGTGATGGCGAGCACGTTGTCGTTCGTGCTGAGGCGGGCGCGAACGCCGATGGGCATCAGGAGATTGTCGCCATCATGACCGAACGGAAAATGACGCACGACGGGGATGCTCATCGACCCGAAAAATTCTCGGAGAAATGCGGTGATTTCCGCATCGCTCCCACACCCTCTCAGACTCCCGATCATGACCCCTCGGATTTTTTTCAGTCTACCGGTCAGCCTTAAGTGCGTCAACATTCGGTCGATGCGATAAACCGGCTCGTCGACGTCTTCCCAGAACCAGATTCCGTCGTCGACCCAGAAGTCGTACGGAGTGGCGGTGAGATCGTTCGTGAGCGATACACAACCGCCGAAGAGCACGCCCTCCGCGTCGCCTTGATTGAGCACCTGATCGGCGTTGAACGACCATGTCAGCGGCGCGTCGCCGGCAAGCATCGACCAGAACCACGCCTCGCGATCGGGCGAGAGTCCGTCGTGCCAGTCGGTGTTCATCATCGGCCCGTGGAACGTGGCGACGCGCGCTCGAACCGCGACCGCCTGATGCAATGCGGTGAGATCGCTGAAGCCGACGATCGGCCGCGGATTCGCCGCGACGGCGTCGTAGTCGATGCGATCGAGGATGCGATGCAGCCCATATCCGCCGCGGGCGAAGAAGAAGCCGTCGAACTCCGGTGAGCGAAGGAACTCGTTCAGCACGCCGACGCGCTCGTCGTCACCGGCCGCGAGGTAGCGATCGCGTACGGCGATGTTGGGTGCGAGCGTGACGCGCAGTCCGCGGGCGCGGAGGTTTTCGGCGGCGTGTTCGATTCGGGGAAGTTCGGAAGGAGAGGAGGCGGCGAGGACGGCGATGTGGGAGGAGCGGGAAAGAGGGCGTGGTTTGCGTAGCACGGAAAGCATCGTAGAGCAGCGTGGAGCGGACCTGTAAGCCGAATTCTGTCTCCGTTACCGGCGAAGATCATTCATCTGCCACTCGCGTTACCGCGGTGGTCAAGCAACCTACCCGAAAGCTCGAGCGGGAACGGGCGGTCCCTCGCTTCCCTATTTGGTCTTGCTCCGCAGGGGGTTTGCCGTGCCGTCGCCGCTCACGCGGGACGCGGTGCGCTCTTACCGCACCGTTTCACCCTTACCTCCGTCCGCTTGCGCGTCCGGTTTGGCGGTTTGTTTTCTGTTGCACTGTCCGTCGCATCGCTGCGCCTGGTCGTTAACCAGCCTGCTGCCCGTCGGAGTTCGGACTTTCCTCGGTGATTTCGATCGGCTTACGCCGATTCGAGTCACCGCGATCCTCCGGTCCGCTCCACGCGTCGAGGATAACAGATACACCACTGGAAAATTGCGCCGGTAAATAGCTACAGCTAAATGCGTTACGAATAATGTCGGCAGGCCGACATCATTATCGATCGCGATTTTTCGGATCGGAAAACCACGCCTGCCAGTCCTCCGCATCCGCCGGCTCGTCGCGCTGCAGCGACTCCAGCTCGCGCGCGAATTGCTCCGCTGAAACGACCGCGACATGCCGCCCCTGCACCCGCGCCGCACAGCCGCGATCGGAGGTCACGACCGACCATCCGCGGCCGCTCGAGACGCGCTTCACGATGAGGTCATCGGCCGGCACGGTGCCGCTGAAGACGATGCTCACCGAGCCGAGATTCTTCGCGAAGGACGCCGGCTCCGGACCGTCGAAGAAGCAGACGACGCGCGTCCGTTTGGTCCGCGCAAAGGAGGCCAGCAGGCGTACGAGCTGCCGCTTCGGATCGTCGCCGCGGAGGTCTGCGCCGACGCGCCCGAGGACGTTACTGCCGTCGATGACCCAGGGCATCTACTTCGGGATGTGGACCACGACCGGCGTCGCCTCGCGCAGCGATTGCGGGATCGACGAGATCGCATTCTGCGCCGCCTGCTGCGTCGGATAGCGGCCCCAGAAGACGCGATAGCACGAACGGTTGCGATAGCTGATGGCGGTGAACCAGACGTTGGTGCCGCCCTCGCGCAGCGCCCGCGTGATCGACGCCGGCTCGCAGACGAGCTCGAACTGCACGGTGAAGGCGCCGCTCTTGTCCGCCGCAAACTCGCGCGCCATCGCGTCGTAGCGTGCCGTGTCTGCCGCGGTCGCCGGGGGTACCGCGGCGGCCGGCTTCGTCGCGCCCGCGTTGGTGATCAACGCGCCTGTGCTCGTCTGTTCCACGCGTGCGGCGGTCGAGGTCGTGATGACCATCGGAGCCGGTTTCGCTGGCGTGATCACGGCGGGCATCGGCGCCGGTACGATCGTGGCGGTCGTCGCCGTCTGGGTCGAGGTGGTGGTCGTGTCGGTCGCGGTCGGCACGACGGCCGGCGGAGGCGTCGGACGGATCACCGGCCGCCTCACCGGACGCTTCACAACCACGGCCTCAGCCACTTTCTCCGCCTGCTTCCCCTGCCACCACATCCAGACCGCGTAACCGCTGAAGCCGATGATCACGATCGCGATCGACACGATCAGCGCGTCGACCCATCTCCCCGGCTTCGAAGCTTTCTTGACTACGTCCTTCATCGGCGGCGGGTTCTTCCCGCGCACCGGCACCGCGGCCTTCGCCGCGGTCTCGATCTGCGCCTCGTCGAAGCCCCACTGCTCCTCGGCAGGCGGCGTCGGCTCCGGCATCCGCTTCGGTTTCTCGAACGGCTGCATCGGAGTGATCGGCGGCGGCGCTGGCTTGTCCCACGACGGCATCGCCGCCGACTCGTGCGGCATGGCCATCTCCGCCGGCTCCGGCTCCAACTCTTCCGGTGCGGTCTCGAACATCGGCTCGTTCATCGGCGGGAGATCGAGCGAAGGCGCATCTTCGAAGTTCGATTCGAACGCCGCTGCGAGTGCGGGTGATGGCATCGGTGTGGGTGCCGGAATCTCCGTCGTCGGCATCGGCGCATCCCACATGTCGGCGGCGTCGGCGACCGCTTCGGTGTTGAAGCTGAAGTCGTTGCTGCTGGCGGGCATCGACCATTCCTGAGCAACTACTTGAGGTTTTGGCGCGGTGGTCAAAAGACCGAGGACGTGCAACGCGTGCAGCAGTTTGTAGACGTTGAACGTGTCAGTGCCGGAGAGCATCGCCACTTCCGACGCGCTGTTGATGCCGTCGATGTTCGCGGCGATCGCCGCCGCTTCCTGATTCAGGCCGAGGCGGCGAAACGACTCGTCGAAGTCGCCGGCTTTCGACAGCACCGCGCCGCCGCCGTCGAGCGCCGCATCGAACTTTGCGCGGTCGTTGTCGGTGACGATCAGCTCGGTGATGATCTGCGGCAGCGGGAAAAGCGTCCCCTCTTCGCGCTTCGGGAGGTAATCGGCGACGACGGTGAACGAGCCGGTCGCCCAGGCGGCGATCGAGCGGATGACGCCGATCACCTGAACGCGGCGCGCCCAGGTCAGTTCCTTCTTCGTGATGAAGCCGAGGCCGAGCAGCGCGTCGCCGAGCGTCTCGGACTCTTTGCGCTTGGCCAGCGCCTGCTTGACGTGCTCGCGCGAGACCTTGTTCGCGCGCATCAGGATCTCGTCGATGGAGTCGGCGCGGTCGTTGGTGCTGGCCGACAGGATGTCGCCGGTCTTGAAGTAGATGATCTTGATGATGCCGTCGTTCTCGAAGCGAATTGCTCCGGTGAACTGCTCATGCCCAAGCTCGACGAGCCTTTCAATGAGACTGATCTCGCCGATTTCGCCTTCGAGCTTCATCAATGCCGTTTCCCCCTGCACACGCTTTTGTGCATTGGATTGTAATTCGGGTTGCTCGGTTGCTTGGTTGCTAAGTTGCTCGGTTTTTACTGAGTCACCCAGCAACTCAGCAACTAAGCCTGCGCAGAAATAAAGACTGCCAGGCGCGTTGCGCCGATCGAAGCCGTAACGCGTGACGTCGCGACGAGCTTGCCGCGAGGCGGAGCAACCTGCGCAGCCGGCCGGGCCGGCTACACGGAGTGCAACTCATCGTAAAGACTCTGCCCGACCTTTCGTCCAAGAACGTTCATCAAATCCTGGACTGACGCCTGCCTCACGCCGCTGATGCTGCCGAATCGTTCGAACAGCAGCTTGCGGCGCTTGTCGCCGATGCCCGGCAGGTCTTCGAGCTCACTGTGCAACACGCGCTTCGAGCGGCGTCGACGATGCGATGAGACAGCGAAGCGGTGCGTCTCGTCGCGCACCATCTGCAGGAGTTGCAGCGCGGGATCGCGCCGCTCCAGGCGGATCGGCTCCTCGCGGTCGGGCACGTAGATCTCTTCCTCGCGCTTCGCCAGGCCGGCGATCGGGATCTCCTCGATCCCGAGCTTGTTCAGCGCCGCGAGTGCGGCATTGAGCTGCCCGCGGCCGCCGTCGATGAGGATCATGTCGGGCAGCGGCTTGTCCTCTTCGAGCAATCGTCGATAGCGGCGATCGACCGCCTCGGCCATCGAGCGGAAGTCGTCCGCGCCGACCACCGTCTTGATGTTGAAGACGCGGTACTGGTTCTTGTCGAACTTCCCGCGGTCGAGGACGACCATCCCGGCGACGGAGTCGGAGCCCTGGATGTTCGAGATGTCGAACGATTCGATCTTCGACATGTCGCGGTCGAATCCGAGAACCTGCCCAAGTCTTTGTGCAGCGATCTGCAGCCGGTCCTGTGTCGATTTGCGGAAACGCGACTCGTGCGAGAGGCGCGCGTTGCGATTCGCCAGCTCCACGCGATCGACACCTTTGCCGCGTTGCGGTACGCGCAACGACACCTTCCGCTGACGCTGCGAGGTGAGCCACTGGTTCAGCAGCTCCGGCTCGTCGACGGCGAACGGGATCAGGATCTCGCCCGGGATGAAGAGGTTGTCCTGGTAATAACGCTGCAGGACCTCGGCGAGGAAGTAGCCGCGCTCATAGTCCTGCACCTTTTCCCAGAAGAGCTCGCGGCGGTCGACGACGTTGCCGTCGCGCATGACGAAGAGCTGGACGGCGACGTCGCTCCCCTCTTCGTAGAGTCCCCAGACGTCGAGATCTTCCTCTTCCGCCGAGGCGACCTGCTGCTCCGCCTGGATGCGCTCCACTGTGCGGATCAGGTCGCGGTAGTAGCTCGCCAGCTCGTAGTTCTCGCCCTCGGCGGAGCGGTACATCCGCTGCGTGAGCCGGTCCTGCAGCTCCTTCGACTTGCCGCTGAGGAAGAGCACGACGTCGTCGACCATCTCGCGATACGCGTCTTGTGTGGTCAGACCGACAACGCACGGCCCGAGGCATTGATGCATGTCGTAGTAGAGGCAGGGCCGCGTCAGCGCGCTCTTCCCTTCGGTGATCTCGAGGTCGCAGCTCCGCAGCTTGAACTGGTCACCGATCAGCTTGAGGATCCGCCGCGCCGTGCCGGCGAAGAACGGGCCGAAGAAGAGGTCGCCCTTCTTCCGGTCGGCGCGCCGGGTGAACACGACGCGGGGATAGTCTTCGGACACCGTGACTTTGATGTACGGATACGTCTTGTCGTCGCGGAGCAGGACGTTGTACCGGGGCTGGTGCGTCTTGATGAGGTTGTTCTCGAGGAGGATCGCCTCGAGCTCGTTGTTCGTGGTCACGAAATCGATCGCCTCGATCTCGTTGATGAGGGTCATGATCCGGGCGTCGCGCGCGCCGCGGCCGACCAGGTACGATTGCACCCGGTTGCGAAGATTGCGCGCCTTGCCGACGTAGATGACCTCGTCTTCCGCGTTTTTGTGCAGGTAGACGCCGGGCCGTTCCGGCAATTCCTTCAGGCGCAACTTGAGCTTTTCGAGACGATCCATCGAGCGTGCTTACAACGATTTACGGCCGCGAAACGTTCCTAATAGTACGATTCGTACGATCGCAATGGTACGATTCGTACTATGAAGACGACGCCCCTTCTCTCTGACCTCGAGCTCGCTTTGCTCGGACTCATCCGTGAGTTCCCACGGAGCGGGTACGCGCTGAGGAAGGCGATCGTCGACTTCCCCCAGTTCAGCGACAGCCCGGGCGCGATCTACCCCGCCCTTCGCCGGCTTCGCGCTGGCGGGCTGATCGAGGCGACCGGCGACGGCGGCGGCCGCAAGACGGAGGTCTTTCGCGTGACCGCCGCCGGGCGGCGGGCTCTGCGGGCCACGCTCGAGGCACCTCCCTCGGAGCGCGAATCAGCCGATCGTCAGATGCTCCGCTTCGCGTTTATCGACCTCGAGCTCGATGCGGGAGCGGTTGCCGATTTCCTTCATGCGTACGCACGCATCGCCGAGGAGCGGGCGGCGAAGCTGCGCGGACGGAGCTTCGTCATCGATCGGAGCGCGTCCCGGCTCGCGGTCGAGCATGAAGTCGAGGTGCAGGTGGCGCGGGCGCGGTGGGCGGAGCGTGCTGCGAAGCGGATCAAACGGTAGCGAGAAACTCCCCCGCCTTCGTCCGAAACGCGTCGGTCCACTCGTGACCGGCATCCATCTCGATGATCTCCGCGGCCGTCAGTCGCGCGCGATCCGCCGCGAACTTCTCCGGCGTATACCAGTCGTCGCGCGATCCGCGTCCGATCAGTACGCGTGGCAGCTTCGACGCATCGACGTCGGGCGGCAGGTCGCCGCCGAGGATCAGCACAGCATCGCATCGGACAGAGGCGGCAGCGCGATACGCCATCGCCGCGCCCTGCGAGAAGCCGGCGAAGACGAGCCGGTCGTAGGAGTCGAACGACTCGACGGCGCGGCGCACATAATCAATGTTGTCGCCGATCGCCGCCTCGCGATCCTGACGCGTCATCCAACTCGCCACGACGATCTCGCTCCGCGAGCGGTAGAACCGATGCAGCGCCTGCACTGACGCGAGCGTCCACGAATCCGCGCCCGGAATCAGCTCCAGCTCCGCGAGAAGTTCCTCCGCGTTCTGCGCGTAACCGTGGAAACCGACGAGCAAGCGCCGCGCATCGCCGCCGCGAACGACGACCCGTCCATGCGTGCGGGCCTCGATCAAACGAACGTCCATGGCGCGCATGGTACTCTCCGCGCGTGCCGCGGATCACGGTGATCGTCCCCTGCTTCAACGAGGAGCAGCGACTCGACGTCGACACCTTTCGCGCCTTCGATCTCCCCGGCTACGACCTGCAATTTCTCTTCGTGAACGACGGCAGCCGCGATGGCACCTTGCGCGTTCTGCAATCGCTCCGCGACAGCAATCCGGCGCGCTTCGACGTCCTCGATCTCGAACGAAACGGCGGCAAAGCGGAGGCGGTGCGCCGCGGCATCATGAAGGCGGCCGAACAGCCGCCGGACTTCGTCGGCTTCTGGGATGCCGACCTCGCCACGCCGCTCACGGAGCTTCCCGCGTTCATGGATATCTTCGCGCGTCCGAACATCGAGATCGTCTTCGGCGCGCGCGTCCGCCTCCTCGGCCGCGAGATCAGCCGCCGCCCCGATCGTCACTACCTCGGCCGCGTCGGCGCGACCCTCATCTCGCAGACACTCGGCCTCGCGATCTACGACACGCAGTGCGGCGCGAAGCTGTTCCGGATGAACGACGCGGTCACGAAAGTGTTCGCCACGCCGTTCCTCTCGCGCTGGATCTTCGACGTCGAGATCATCGCCCGCTACCTTCAGCTGTGGGGCCGCGACCGCGTCGCGCGCTCGCTGTACGAACTGCCGGTGACGGTGTGGCACGACGTGCAGGGATCAAAGGTGCGCTCGACCGACTTCCTTCGCGCGCTGCGCGATCTCTGGAAGATACGGCGCGCGTATTTCCACTAGAATTCGCGCCGCCATGACGTCATTCGCATTCTCCGAAGTGCCGCTGTCGACTCTCGCGCAGGGGCTCGTCGGCTCCGAGATTCTTCGCATCTCCGCCGAGATCACCGCGCTGAAGCGCGAGGGTCGCGAGATCTGCAACCTGACGGTCGGCGACTTCTCCCCCGCCGAGTTCCGCATCCCGAAGGCGCTGGAGAATGCGATCACCGAGGCACTGGCGGCGGGTCAGACGAACTACCCGCCCTCGGACGGAACCCTCGAATTGCGGCGCGCAGTTGTCAAATTCTACGAAGAGGAGCTCGGCCTCTCGTATCCCATCGAGTCGACGCTCATCGCCGGAGGCTCGCGTCCGGTCATCTACGCCGCGTACGCCGCGATCGTCGATCCCGGCGACAAGGTCGTCTATCCGACGCCGTCGTGGAACAACAATCACTACACCTATCTGATGCGCGCCAACGCGAGCGAGATCGTCGTCGGACCCGACGAGAACTTCCTCCCGACCGCGGAGCTTCTCCGCCCGCACATCCGCGACGCGCGACTCCTCGCCGTCTGCACGCCGCTCAATCCGACCGGCACGGTGATGTCGCGCGATGAGGTCGAAGCGATCGCCCGCCTGGTCGTCGAAGAGAACGAGCGCCGCGCTAAAAGCGGCGAGCGCGCACTCTTCCTCCTGTGGGATCAGGTCTACTGGACGTTGACCTTCGGCGAGAACAAACACTACGCGCCGCCGCAGCTCGTCCCCGAATGCGCGCAATGGACGATCTTCGTCGATGGCATCTCGAAGGCCTTCGCCGCGACCGGACTGCGCGTCGGCTGGACGGTCGCGCCGCCGCACGTGACAGCGCGGATGCGCGACATCATCGGCCACATCGGCGCCTGGGCTCCCCGCGCCGAGCAGATGGCGACCGCGAAGTTCCTCGGACAGAAAGACGAGATCGCGGCGTACCACGACACGATGAAGCGCGAGCTGCAGCTGCGGCTCGATCTGCTGCATGACGGCATCGAGGCAATGCGGCAGGAAGGGCTGCCGGTGCGCGCCTTCTCGCCGCAGGGAGCGATCTACCTCTCCGCGCAGTTCAACCTGATCGGACGCAACGGAATCACCACGAACGATCAGATCCGCCACATCCTTCTCGAGGAAGCGGGCTTCGCCGTCGTCCCCTTCCAGGCGTTCGGCCTGAAGAAAGAGGATGGGTGGTTCCGGCTCAGCGTCGGCGCCGTCTCGCCCGACGACATCCGCGCTGCGCTGCCGCGCGTTCGAGAAGCGATCGCGCGACGCGCGTAAAATCGCTTCATGCACACACTCCTCCTCGCAGTCCTGCTCGGCCTCGGCGTCGGTGCTAAGGATCCGAATCACATCGTGGTCAAGATCGACGGCACCGACCGCGTCATCGATCTGAAGGCGAACGCCAGCGGCGACGCCGCGCAGAAGTTCCTGCAGTGCCTGGTCGCGGGCCGCGTGCTCAAGGTCTCGAAGGACCACGTCAAGCTGCTCGACGACAACGACGTGGCCGATCACCTCCGCGAGTTCATGAGCAGCAAGACCAGCGCGGACCCGTGCGCTTTGGGCAAGGCTGTTTACACGCCGAAGCACTGACACCGGCGTAAAATCGAAGCCTTCATCCCAGAAGGAGTTCCCGCTATGTGGAAAGCCAGAGTCGGCGTACTGGTACTAGGTGTCTCTGCTGTTCTTTCGGTCCGGGCCCAGGTGCCGGTCATCGTGAAGGAGATCGGCGATCTCGAAGGGGTCCGCGATCCGAAGTGCTACGCGACGGCCAGCCGTCTCGAGGATTTCATCTACGGCACGCCGCTCGAGTCGGAAGCGCGCTTCAAGAAGATCGCGCTGCAGAAGCAGCTGATCCGGACGGCGTGGATCAAGGCATCGGCCGCGGCCACGAAGTCGGGAAAAGAGCGCATCGACGCCGACACGCTGCGTCCGATCCTGCAGACATTGGTCCCCTACTCGTCGACCTCCGACGGCAACTGGACGGTTCGCCAGATCAGCATCACGGCACGCGACAAGCGCCAGTACGGCAGCGTCGCCTACGCGCTGCGCGCGATCCTCGGCGTGCAGCAGGATGCGCTGCTCGACGGCACGACGCTCCTTCCGCTCGACGACACGGCGGTCGAACTGTTCAAGGAATCGATCGATCTGGTCAGCCTCGCGGCGTTGCAGACGGCGGATCAGCGCGCGCGCTTCGCGAATCGCCAGAAGATCAACGCGGCCGATCTCGCCGGCGCGTGGGGCGACATCGTGAAGCATGAGGAACCGCACCCGGTGGCGGCGCAGAGCACGGCGCCGGTGCAGACGGAGAAGCTCGCCACGATCAAGGCAATCGTCGCGGAGAAGCTCGCCGCGTTCGAGAAGTACAACTCACTCACCTTCCCGGTCTTCCTGCGCAACATTCAGGTCTACATGGCGCGGCACATGTGGCCGACCGATCCCGAGGAGGGAGAGCGGTTCAAGAAGCAATTCACGGAGACGATGATCGCGTGGACCGGCGACGTGATGCTCGAAGCGGAGAAGAACGCGAAGAAGGCGGGGCACTCGCTGATCCGCGTCGAGGACGTCGATGCCGCGGTGCAGCGCTTCGAGCCGCACGAGCTGAATCGATACGAGGACTGCATCTACTTCCCTCGCCTGCCGCATGACGAGCGGATCGTGATCGAGGCGTACGACCTCGACGCCTTCCGCGATCCCGGTCTGCACTGGCTCTACCTCGGCGAAGTGCTCAAGGATCCGAACTACAAAGGGACGCTGGAGCCCGATCCGTTTGCCGCGGAACTGCTGACCGAGGGTGGCGCGCAGATGGGGACGTTGATCCTGCGCGTCGCCGGAAATTTCGCCACCGAGGAAGGAGCGGAACGGCTCGACCACACGCACCTCACGAGGTCGACGCAACGCATTCAGACCCTGCTCGACAAGCACGCGTCGCTGCCGCCGGCGAAGAAGGCGGCGACGGCGATCGCATCGGCCCCCGCGCCGAAGGCGAAGAGCTCCGGCGGCAAGTACTTCACCGACATCACGCAATCGAGCGGCATCAAGTTCGACCATCGCATGTCGGACTGGCTCGCGCGCCAGATCCGCAGTTACACCGTGACCGAGGGGAACACCGCGCGGCTCGCGGTGCCGCCGGCGTTCGGTGGATCGGGGCTCGCCGCGGAGGACATCGACAACGACGGCGACATCGACGTGCTGATCCTGAGCGGCGCCGGCAACGCGCTCTATCTCAACGACGGCAAGGGCCACTTCACCGACGCGACCGAAAGCGCCGGCTTGCGCTGGACGCGCATCGACGGCACGGCCGGCGAACCACGCCAGCCGATCATCGCGGACTTCGACAACGACGGTCTCGAGGACGTGATCATCACCTACGTCAACGACGACCATCGCTGCTATCGCAACCTCGGCAACGCACGATTCGAGGACGCGACCGCGCGCTGCACGCTCGGCGGCAAAGGTCTCGTCGGCGGACCGGCCACCGCGATCGACTACGACAAGGACGGACTGCTCGACCTCTACATCGGCTACTTCGGCGATTACATCCACGGCGAAGTGCCGACGCTGTCGCGCCGCAACTCCAACGCGCTGCCCGACAAGCTCTTTCACAACAAGGGCAATTTCGTCTTCGAAGAGGTCTCGAACAGCGGCGTCGAAAACCTCGGGTGGGCGCAGTCGGTCGGGCATCTCGATTTTGACGGCGACGGCTGGGAAGACCTGATCTGCGGCAACGACTTCGGCGCGAACGCCTGGTACCGCAACCTCGGCAACGGCAAGTTCGAAGACGTCTCCGCGAAGATCGGCACCGACAAACCGAGCTACACCATGGGCCTCGGCATCACCGACCTCAATCGCGACGGGCATCCCGACGTCTACGTCTCGAACATCGTCACGATGGACAAGGACGAGAAGTACGTCCTCCCCGACGCCAAGACGCGGATGAAATTCAATCCGGTGAAGATGGCGAGCATGCGCGTCGTCGAAGCGAATGATTTCTTCACGTCGACCTCCGCCGGCTCGTACGAACAGTCGCAGGCAGTCGGCCGCGGCTACAAGTCGACGGGATGGTCGTGGGGCGCGAACTTCTTCGACTTCGACAATGATGGCGACGACGATCTCTACGTCCTGAACGGCATGAACGAATACGCCGTCTACTCGAGCGTCAACCCGTATCTGAAGGACACGCTGCTGCCGGTTGCGGAGAAGGAGTCGCCGGTCTTCTTCGTGAATCGCGGCGGACGGCTGCTCGAAGAGTCGACGAGCAGCGGCGCGAATCCGATGGGCAACGCGCGCAGCTCGGCGCAGCTCGATCTCGATGGCGACGGCGATCTCGACCTGGTGGTCAACAACTTCAATTCACCGGCGATCGTCTATCGCAACAACGCCGCACCGGCGAACCGCTGGATCAAGATCAAGCTGGTTGGCGATCCGAAGAAGGGCGTCACGCGCGATGCCATCGGTGCGCAGATCCGCGTCGACACCGCGCATCAGAAGGGTTTGTGGCGGGAGGTGTTCAGCACGGTC
>Ga0193696_1000016_pt1 | contig 85889 bp, 87 predicted proteins | sample L3m1metaG_FD_145074 | JGI IMG/M metagenome (GOLD analysis project Ga0193696, IMG submission 145074) | Soil microbial communities from a riparian zone of the East river system, Colorado, United States - L3m1 | ecosystem: Environmental > Terrestrial > Soil > Riparian zone | place: USA: East River... | reverse complement strand
TGCCGCCGCCGCTTTACTCGTTCCTGGCCAACCTGTCGTTCACGTTCGTGGTCCTGGTGCAACGCTTCCAGCTGCGCCTCCGGTTCGCCCTCTCACGCCGGCACGACCTCATCGTCTTCTCGCAGGGCCTGAATTTCGATTGCGTGCAACTGGGGAGCGTCATCATGCGCACCCGCGCACCGTACGTGATGATCCAGCAGAAGGCGTCCGATCTGTACTGGCCGCACGACCTGCAGTTGCGGCATCTCCGCGAGATCTACCGCGGTGCGAGCGCGTGCTACTTCGTCTCCGAGCACAACGTCCGGCTGACGGAAGAGCAGCTCGGAATGGAGCTGCCGCAGGCGAGCGTGGTCCGCAATCCGTTTCTCGTACCCTGGGAGCGGCGCGACGACTGGCCTTCCACTGCCGATGGCTGGCGGCTCGCCTGCGTCGGACGGATGTTCACGAAGGAAAAGGGCCAGGACATGCTGCTGCGCGTGCTGGCCCGGACGAAGTGGCGCAACCGCCCGCTCTCCGTCACGTTTTACGGCGACGGAACGAATCGCGACGCGCTGGAATCGATGGCCGGCTTCTATTCGCTGTCGAACGTCTTCTTCGGCGGCTTCACCAGCGATCCGGCCGCGGTCTGGAACGACCACCACGGCCTGATCCTCGCTTCGCGCTGCGAAGGCCTGCCGCTGGTGATCGTCGAGGCGATGCTGAGCGGCCGCGTCCCGATCGTCACCGACGTCGCCGGCAGCGCCGAGGTCATCGATGACGGTCGCACGGGGTTCCTCGCCAAGGCACCGACGGAAGACGCGATCGACGAAACGCTCGAGCGCGCGTGGCAGCGGCGAAGCGACTGGCGCGGAATCGGCGCGGCGGCCGGGGAAAGCATTCGCACGCTCGTCCCTCCCGATCCCGCCCGCGTGCTCGCGGCGACGTTGCTCGCTACCGCACCGGAGTCACGAGCAACACGTTCGAGTAGTCGGCGATCATCGAGAACGCTTCGTCCTGCAGCTCGTTGAGCCAGAGCGGGCTGCGGTAGTACGCGTTCTTGCGGCGATCGCGTTCGACCATGTCGGAAAAGCCGCGCAGAAAGACGAAGATGTTCTCGTCGTCGAGGTCGTCGAACTGGCCGTAGACCGGCATGCCGTACTGCAACTGCGATTCGAGCGTCCGGCCGCTGAAGAAAGTGGCGAATCGGCTGCGCTGTCCCGGCTTGATCCGGTACTGGCGGATCTCGAGGATGTTCGATTCGAGGATGCGGTCCAGTTGATCGGGCGACGTGATCGCCGATGCGAGCGCGGGCGCGAGGCGGCGAATCGTCAGCTTCTCGACCGGCGACGGCTCTGACGTGTGCACGCCGTTCAGCAGCACGAAGGTTCTGTCATCCCGCAGCGAGAGGAAGCGGAGCGGATGGTCGATCGACTGCAGCCAGTTCCAGCGGAAGTCCATGTCGACTTCGTAGATGCGGAGCTCAAACATTGATCAGTCCTCGCGCGTCATGTGCATGATCCAGTTCGTCTCCCACGACGCACCTCCGTCGGTGGAGAAGGCCTGCTCCCAGCGCGCGGTGCGCGGCGGGTCATGAGTCCACTTGAATCGCACGCGCACCGGCGCCCCTTCGTGCTGATCATCTCCCTCGAACGTGCCGACACCATCCGTGAACTGACCGATGACCGGCGGATCGAAGATGCCGCGCATGTTGTCGGCCCAGTAGATGCGCCAGAGTTTCGTCGAAGGTTCGAAGAGACGCACTGTGAGCCCGACGAAGCCGGGGCAGGCGGTCTCGCACAGCAGCCGATCATCGGCGGAAATCCTGAAGGAGCCTTGGGCAGCAGACGCAGCCGGCCGTGCCGGCCGCCAGTCATCGGTGATGACGAATTGATCGATATTGCCGAGCCCTCCGGGCAGAAAGCGAGCCTCGGCGGACGCGGCGAACTCCTCCCACTCGGTCGAGCCGCAGAGGCGGCCCTTCAGTCGCTCGTTGCGGACGCTCCAGCGTCCGATCCAGAAATCGAAGTCGGTTGATGCGCTCATGGGGTGGATCGTAGAAGGATTGGTGGTCCTGCTCAATATCCACTTGTCGGTGGAAGTGCTATAACCACCGAGGATGCTGCTCGAGCTCGACAGTTCCGGACCGCTCTACCGCCGCATCTACGACTCGCTGCGGAGGAAGATCCTCCACGGCGAGCTCGCAAGCGGCACTCCCCTCCCCGGCACGCGCACGCTCGCCCGCGACCTCGGCGTGTCTCGCATCGTCGTCCTCGCCGCGTACGAGCAGTTGGCGGCGGAGGGCTACATCGAATCGTCGGTCGGCTCGGGATCGCGCGTCGCGGCGCAGTTGCCGGCCGTGCAGGCGCCGTCGCGACGAACGACACCGGCGACCGACGTGAAGATCTCGGCATACGCGCGACGCGCGCGCCAGCTCTCACCGCAGGCGCCTCCGGGACAGGAGGAAAAACGGGAAGGGATCGACTTCCGTTACGCGACGACGATTCCCGATGCGCGCACCGTGGCGATGTGGCGGCAGGCGGTCGCCCGTGGGGCGCGCGAGACGCAGCTCGACTATCCCGACCCCGCCGGACTCCCGTTGCTGCGTCGCGTGCTCGCCGAACATCTGCGCGAGCAGCGCGGCGTGGTCGCCGGCGCCGACGACATCGTGATCGTGAGCGGCGCGCAGCAGGCGATCGACCTGACGGCGCGCGTCCTCTGCGACCGCGGCACGCCCATCGGTATCGAGGATCCGCACTACCAGGGAACGCGGCAGGCATTCCTCGCGGCGGGGGCGAAGGTGATCGCCTGCGCGGTCGACGACGAAGGTCTCGACCTCGAGCGCCACGCGAAACGCCTGGCCGGAGCGCGCGCGATCTGCGTGACGCCGTCGCATCAGTTCCCGACCGGCGCGATCATGAGCGTGGCGCACCGGCTGGCACTGCTGCAGTGGGCGGAGAAGCACGGCGCGTCGATCGTCGAGGACGATTACGACTGCGAGTTCCGCTACGGCGTCGGCGCGATCCCCGCGCTGCAGGGACTCGATCGCCACGGACGCGTGATCTATATCGGCACGTTCGCCCGCATGCTCTTCCCCGCCCTGCGCCTCGGATACATCGTCGCACCGCCCGCGCTGCGCGAGGCGTTCCGCGCCGTGAAGTGGCTCGCCGATCGCGGCAGCGCGCCGCTCGAACAGCAGGCGGTAGCGTCGCTGCTCGAATCAGGCGCGTACGAGAGCACGCGCCGCCGCAGCGTCCGCGCGCTGACGGCGAAGCGCGACGCGATGGTCGCCGCGATCGACGCGCACTTCGACGGCGAGGTCATCGCCAGCGGCGCGTCGTCCGGCACGCACATCTTTCTCCGCTTCACGCGCATACGGGCGGAGTCCAGTGGACTGATCGAGGTCGCGCGTGCTCACGGCGTACACGTCTACAGCGGCCGCCCCTACTTTCAGCATCCGCCACGCACCGCGACGCTGATCCTCGGGTACACGACCGTCGCGATCGATGAGATCGACGAAGGGGTGAAGCGGCTCGCGGCGGCGTACCGGAAGCTAGGTTTGTAGCGCGCCGGTCGCGGCGATGCGGCACGCCTCTTTCCAGCGGCGCCGTGAGTCGCGGATGTGACGCCGCGCCGCCCCGCGCAGATCCGACTCGCGCCACATGACGCGCGCCGCATCGAGGTGCTTCCGCGCATCCGCGAGCAATCTGCGCACGTGATCGGCTACCTCGCCGCGCGCAGTTTCGAGATGCGATTCGACCTGCTTCACTTCCGCGGACATGCGGGCCAGCTCGACCTGCGGCGGAGGGGTCGATCGGAGGTCGCTCGCCAGTCCGGTCGCGCGCAACGTCGAGATGAACCACTTCGCCGGATCCCAGTGATACCAGCGGATGCCGTTGCGGAAGTCGGCGGGAAAACGGTGGTGGAAGCTGTGATAGCCCTCGCCGAGGGTGAGCAGCGCGACCGCCCAGTTGTCGCGCGCGGAGACGTCGGCGTTGTACGTCGGGCGGCCGAGGTAGTGGGCGAGCGAGTTCACGAAAAAGGTCGTGTGATGGATGATCACGAGGCGGAGGAAGCCGCCCCATAGCAGGCCGGCGATCGGATCGCCGAACATCGCGCCGATCAGCGTAGGCAGACCGAAGCCGCCGGCGATCAGAATCGCTTTGTACCAGCGGTCCTGCCACATCACGACCGGGTTCTGCAGCAGGTCGGGCGTGTTCGCTTCCGTGTCCTGAGGCGGGTGATGGTGGAAGACCCACGCGATGTGCGCCCACCAGAAGCCGCGCTTGATGTTGTACGGATCCCAGTCGCGGTCGACGTACTGATGATGGACGCGATGTCCGGCGGACCACCAGAGAATCGAGTTCTGCGCCGCCATCGCGCCGAAGAAAGCGAAGAAGTACTGCACCGGCCGCGACGCTTCGTAGCTCTTGTGGGAGAAGAGGCGGTGATAGCCGGCGCAGATGGAGATGCCGACCGCGGCGTACATGCCGAGCGCGAGCAGCGGCATCCAGAGATGAAAGCCGTGCAGCCAGGTGTAGAGCGCGGTGCCGACGATGCCGACGACCGGCGTCAGCAGCAGGAACAACATCACCGAGATGTGTTTCTTGGGGCGGGTATTCAACTCCGGCCTCCGTTGCGTTCGTTCAACCGAACGCGCACGAAAGGGATCGTGCGACGGGAGGTCGAGTTAATCGGTACTGACGACAACGGAGAGGTCGAACGGCTCCATTCCGTGAGACGATCGCCCCTTATGCCATTTTCGAAATTTGGACTTCATCCCGATTTACTCAGTGGAATCAAGGAGCTCGGCTTCACGCGGCCGACACCGATTCAGAACGACGCGATGCCGCCGGCGATCGCCGGCAAGGACGTGCTGGCGGCCGCGGCCACCGGCAGCGGCAAGACCGCGGCGTTTCTCCTGCCGATTCTTCACCGGCTCATGGACAAGAAGCGTGGCACGACGCGCGCGCTGATCCTCACGCCGACGCGCGAGCTCGCCGCGCAGATCGACGAGCATCTGCGCGACCTCGCCATCCACACGCCGCTTTCCGGCGCGGCCGTCTACGGCGGCGTCGGCATGGGGCCGCAGGAGCACGCGTTCCGTAGCGGCGTCGACGTGATCGTCGCCACGCCGGGGCGCCTGCTCGATCACTTCACCCGTCCGTACGCGAAGCTCGCCGGCCTGGAGATCCTGGTGCTCGACGAAGCGGACCGCATGCTCGACATGGGCTTCCTCCCCGACATCCGCCGCGTGCTCAAACACCTCCCCACGAAGCGCCAGACCCTCTTCTTCTCCGCCACGCTGCCGCAGCCGATCGTGGAGCTGTCGCGCGAGATGCTGAAGAACCCGGCGATGATCTCGATCGAGCGCAAGGCGGCGCCGGCGTCGGGCATCACGCAGTCGGTCTTCCCGGTCTCGCAGGATCTGAAACTGTCGCTGCTCGAGACGCTGATCGCGCGCGGCGAGATCCAGAACGCGATCGTCTTCACGCGGACCAAGCACCGCACGAATCGTGTGTACGAACAGCTCGAGGGCAAGAAGATCACCATCGCCAGGATTCACGGCAATCGGAGCCAGATGCAGCGCACCGAGGCGCTGGCGGGATTCAAATCGGGCAAGTACCGGATCCTCGTCGCCACCGACATCGCGGCGCGCGGCATCGACGTCGAGGCGCTCTCGCACGTGGTGAACTTCGACGTACCGAACGTGCCCGACGACTACATCCATCGCGTCGGCCGCACCGCGCGCGCCGAGCTGACCGGCGACGCGATCACGTTCGTCGCGCCGGATGAAGAGCCCGATCTGCGCGCCATCGAGCGTGCGATCGGCAAGCGTTTGCCGCGCGTGACGGTCCCCGATTTCGATTACACGCGCCGGCCCGCCGAGAAGCTGGAGATCCCGATTCAGCAGCGCATCGCCGCGATCCGCGCGCGCAAGGCCGAGGATCGCGCCCGCGCGAAAGCGAAGGCCGAGCGCAAGGCGTCCGCGCAATCAGCACCACCACGTAGGACGGGTTCTCCAACCCGTCCCTCGTCGTCCCCCTCGCGCCCGTCGTCCCCCCCTCGTCCCGCGTCCCCCTCCCGCCCGCCCTCGTCGCGGAGAACTCGCCGCCGTCCGTAAAGCTTGGGGGTCGGATCTGGACAATTAACTTAACGGCATCGTTAAGTTAATTGTCCAGATCCGACCCCCTACTTAGAACGCGGCGCGCAGCGCTTCGAGATCCGCACGCGCTACGTCGCCGATGGCGACGTAGCGCAATCCACCATTGCTCCACGAGACGCTCTCGAATGCGTCGATGCGCGGTGCGGCGACGGCGCGGCCGACGAAGAGCGAGATCTTGTGCGCGCCCTTCGTCACCATCAGATAGGCGACCGGCTGTTCGTGCACGTACACGACGCGCCCGCCCGCGAGCCGGAACGGGGTGGCCCCGAGCTCGGGGATCGGGAACGAGAACGGCAGCTTCCCCTCGAACCACGGCTTCACGGTGTGACGGTCGGTGGAGATGACGTCGACGGGATTCGCGCTGGCGAGGATCGTCGTGTGGAGATCGGCCAGCTCGGTGCTGCGCCGCGGAAAGGCGATCACGATCACCAGCACCGCCGCGGCGGCAACCGCTGCAACCGCGGGCCAGATGCGCCTCCGCGGACGAAATGGGTGCGATGGCATCGTCCACGCCGCCTCGCGGATGGAGCGCTTGAGCTGCAACTGGGCGACGAGCCTGCCCGCGCACGTGACGCATTCGCGCAGATGCTCTTCGGTATCGGGAACGCGCTCCGCGGCCAGCTCGCCGTCGGCGTACGACTCGATCGTCTGCGCGGAAAGATGTTCGTTCATCGCCTCTCCTGAATTCGTCGCCGCACCTTTGCGCGTGCGCGTGTCAGCCGCGACGTCACCGTCCCGACCGGAATGGACAACGCCTCGCTGATCTCGCGATAGCTCATGTTCTCCATGTCCGCGAGCAGCAGCACCTCGCGGAACTCGAGGGGCAATTCGAGAATCGCCCGGCGCAGCTCTTCGCCATTCGCGTGATGCAGAAAAATCGTTTCCGGATCGCCGTCGGCGACGAACTGATCGTCGTCCTCTATCGGCTGCATCGCCGTGGCGCGCAGTCCGGTGCGCGACGTGAGAAACGTGTTGCGCAGGATGCGGAAGATCCAGGCGCGGAAGTTCGTCCCCTCGCGGAATGACGCGAAGCCGCGCAGCGCCTTCAGATACGTCTCCTGCACGAGGTCTTCCGCCTCGTGCGCCTCGCCGGTGAGCCACCGCGCGTAGTTGTAGAGCGATGCGAACAGCGGCATCGCCTGCTCCTCGAACGTCATCTGTTACATAAAACCAACGACAGGCTGAAAAAAGCCCGAGGCCGGTTCTTCATCGCGAAAGGAGTCTGTTTCGCGATGAATCGAAGATCGTTCCTCAGACTTTCCGCCGTGTCACTGGGCACCGGCGCGCTGCTGCAATTCACGCCGGCCGGAGCGGCGCTCTCCCATTTCGCCAGGCGCAACGGCGAAGCGCCATCCCCCTTCTCGTTCGTGCAACTGAGTGACACGCACGTCGGCCATCCCCTCGGCACGAGCGCGTTCGAGCGCGCCGTCGACACCATCAACGCGCTGAATGCACGCCCCGACTTTGTCCTCTTCACCGGCGACCTGACCCACGACAGCGAGGAGGCCGGCGAGCACGCGAAGAGGATGAAACGCTTCCAGGAGATCGCCGGCCGCCTGCGCGTGCGGGAGCGGTTTCACGTTCCGGGCGAGCATGACGCGGCGCTCGACGGCGGGACGCTTTTCCGCGAGCACTTCGGTGATACGCATTACTCGTTCGATCATCGCGGCGTTCACTTCATCGGCATCGACAACGTCTCGGAAGGGAAACCGCTCGTCGGAAGCGAACAGATCGCGTGGCTGCGGCGCGACGTCGCGCGCTTCCCGCACACCACACCGATCGTCGTCTTCACGCACCGGCCGCTGTTCGATCTCCAGCCCGACTGGGAGTGGTTCACCACCGACGGCGACGACGTGATGAACGTGCTCGCGCCGTTCGACAACGTCACGATCCTCTACGGCCACATCCACCGCGCGCATCACCACACGTCGGGCAACGCGCAGCATCACGCGGCACGGTCGCTGATCTTCGCCTTCCCCGACCCGGCGACGACCGAGGAGAAAAAGCCGCTCCCCTTCGACAAGGAGCATCCGTTCCGCAACCTCGGCATCCGGCAGATCACGACGCCGGCGCTCGCCGTCAACGACATCGAGCTGACCACCCGCGAAATCAGCGGCACGGAAGGCATTCAGCAGTTGAGCAAAGGAGGATCGCTGTGAATAAGAGCCTGTTCCTGTTCGCCCTGGTCGTCGTCATCAACGCGAAACGCTTCGAGTTTTCGCCCAGCGAGGTGCATATCAAACGCGGAGTGCCGGTGACGATCCGTCTCGTCAGCACCGATCGCAAGCATGGCCTCTCGTCGAAGGCGCTCGGCCTCGAGCTCGACGGGAACGACGAGGTGACGATCACTCCGGCCACCGCCGGAACGTTCCACGCCATCTGCGACCACTACTGCGGATCGGGCCACGGCAATATGAAGATGACGTTCGTCGTGGAGTGAGCTACAGTTCCGCGGCAAAGAACGGGCTGCGGAACGGAGAGTCATGGAATCGAGTCTGGAGATCGGTTTTCTGCGCGTCACCGAAAAAGCGGCGATCGCCGCGGCGCGCACGATGGGCTACGGCAAGCGGAAGTATTCGGACCAGGTCGCCGTCGAAGCGATGCGCGAGGAGCTGAACCGGCTCAAGATGCGCGGCTCCGTGGTGATCGGCGAGGGTGAGCGCGACAAGGCGCCGATGCTCTACGTCGGCGAGCCGCTCGGCCGCGGCTGGACCGAGGGCGAGATCTACCCCGAGGTCGACATCGCCGTCGATCCGCTCGAAGGAACGAATCTCTGCGCCACCGGTTCTCCCGGTTCGATCGCCGTCCTCGCCGCCTCCGAAAAGGGCGGCCTGCTCAACGCGCCCGACGTCTACATGGACAAGCTCGTCGTCGGTCCCACCGCGTCCGAGTATGTCGATCTCGAGAAATCGGTCCAGGAAAACCTCGGGCAGATGGCGGAAGCGTTCAAGCGCGACGTCGATGAGCTGACCATCATCGTGCTCGATCGCGAGCGCCATCACGACCTCATCGCGCAGATCCGCGAAGCCGGCGCGCGCATCAAGCTGATCAGCGACGGCGATCTCTCCGCCGGCATTTCCGCCGCGGTTCGCGGCACTGGAATCCACGGTTCGATGGGCATCGGCGGCGCGCCCGAGGGCGTACTCACCGCCGCCGCCATGCGCTGCCTCAACGGCCGGATGCAGGGCCGCCTCAAGCCACTGGAGAAGTGGCAGGAGGAGCGGCTCCGGTCGATGGGTTACGTCGACGGCGACAAGATCTACGACACGGCGGAGCTGGCGTCGGGGGACGACATCATCTTCTCCGCGACCGGCGTCACCGACGGCGATTTGCTGCGCGGCGTCCGCTTCTTCGGCGGCGGCATCCGCGTCTCTTCGCTGTTCATGTCGCTGAAGACGGGCCAGATCCGTTTCGTCGACACGATTTACCGCGAAGAGGGCTCGCACCTCGCGGTGAGCTTCACCTAGCTCGTCGGCGACGCCCAGTCGATGATCGTGTAGGCGAACGGCAGCGCCATTGCGGCGTGCGATCTCGCTCCCGCGGCGTCGCCCTTCAGCGCTGCATCGCGCATCTGGCGGACGTGCGAGCGGAGGTCGATCGCCGTGGCATGCGCCGTCTTGTTTCCGACCGTGCCGGCGTACACGCGATTGGCGAGCGAGTTTGCCTCGTTGCTGATCGCCTTCCAGACCGCCTCGGAGTAGTTGATGTTCGACTGCGCATCGCGAAGCAATGCGGCGAGGCGCGTCGTGTCGTTGTACACGCGCTCGTGAGCGGCCCTGCGAATCTGTTTGACCGGAGCTTCCTGCGCGTATGCGAGGAGCGGAAAAGCAGCGGCAATTGCAATGAGTATGAGTTTCTTCATGCTCGCAGTGATGCGAGAAGCGCACCACGCATCAGATCTTCATGAAATCGCGGAACGCTTTCGGCAGCGCTGCGGTGAAGCTGAGCTTCTTTCCGGTGGTCGGATGAACGAAGCCGAGGAGCTTCGCGTGCAGCCCGAGGCGTCCGAGCGGATTCGTCTTCCCGCCGTACATCGTGTCGCCGACGACCGGGTGTCCCTTCTCCGACAGATGCGCGCGAATCTGATTCTTGCGTCCCGTCTCCAGCGTGATCTCGAGGACGGAGCAATCGTGCGCGCGGGCGATGGTCCGGTAATGCGTGACCGCGCGCTTCGCCTCGGGATGTGATTCGTCGGCGCTGACCATCTTCAGGTCGCGCCGCTCGCGCAGATGCGACTCGATCGTGCCGCGGATCGGATCGACGTAGCCTTCGACGATCGCGACGTAAACACGATCGACGTCGTGCGCGGCGAACTTGTCCTTCAGCCGGTCGCGTGTCTCGAGGTTCTTGGCGAAGACGAGCACGCCCGACGTTTCGCGGTCGAGGCGATGGACGACGTGAACGCGGCACTCCCCTTTCTGCTTCAGGTAGGTGTTGAGGTGCGCCTGCGCCGTCGTCGCTTTCTCGCGCTCCGTCGCAACCGTGAGCAATCCCGCCGACTTGAGGACGACGAGCAGATCGTTGTCTTCGTACAGGAGGCCGAGCGTCGAAGGAAGCGCGATGTTGACCGCCTTCTGCGAGACGTCGACCTCCTCGTCCTCGGCGATCTCGCGCTTCGCGTCCTTCTCCACCTCCCCGTTCACGCGCACGCGCCCGTGCTGCAGGAGCTGGCGCAGCGTGGTGCGGGAGGAGTCGGGGAAGAGCGTGGCGAGTGTGTCGAGGAGGTTCACCGCGCCACTCTATCGCGCGCGATAAACTGCGACTCATGGAATACAAGATCGTCGGCGATGTCATGCAGGCGCTGCAGATCGAACTGCAGCAGGGCGAAGAGGTCTACGCGGAAGCAGGCTCGATGCTCTACAGCGGAGCGGGCATCGATCTGCAGGCGAAGATGCAGGGCGGCTTCATGAAAGGCCTGATGCGGAAGTTCCTGGCGGGCGAATCGCTCTTCATGAGCTGCTTCCGCGGCACCGCGCCGAAAGCGAAGATGGCGCTGGCCAATCCGATCGCGGGAAAGATCTTTCCGATCGAGTTGAACGGCAACACGATCCTCGCCGAGCGCAACGCGTTTCTCTGCGCCATCGGCAACATCGATCTCTCCATCGCCTTCACCAAGAAATTCGGCGCCGGACTGTTCGGCGGCGAGGGCTTCATCCTGCAGAAGATGAGCGGACAGGGTCTCGTGTTCCTCCACGCCGGCGGCAACATGCTGGAGTTCAACCTCGCGCCGGGCGAGCACCTCCGTGTCGACACCGGCTGCATCGTGTCGATGGCCGAGAGCGTGAAGTACGACATCCAGTTCGTCGGCGGATTCAAGAACGCGCTGTTCGGAGGCGAAGGGCTCTTCTACGCCACGCTGACCGGACCGGGACACGTGACGCTGCAGACACTCCCGTTCAGCCGCCTGGCCAACCGCATCGCCGCCGCCGTCGGCGGGGGCCGCGGCGAGTCGAAAGGCCTCGGCGGCCTCGCGGGAGGCATCATCGGCGATCTCGTGTCGGGCGATTGATCGCTCACCAATCACGGAATTCACGGTATACTTCCATCCCCGTTTTTTAGAGGTGGAGGAGGCGGCGATGCCCCATCGTCAATTGATTCGTTCGCGTCGTGGCAACGTGATCTTCGGCGTTCTGGGAACGACCTACCTGCTGGTCGCGCTGACGCTGATCGGTGTGCTCCTCTACAGCACGCACGCCCGGCAATCGTTTCCCGAGATCATCATCGAGGTGATTCTGGTCGCCTGCGCGGTGACGGGATTCTGGTTCGCGACGGAGAGCGCGCGGACCCTACGCCATCACTGAGCGGCGCGCTCCAGTTCGTCGAACCGCCGCTGCAGCTCCGTCGTCACCTCGCCGCGGCGGCTGTTGCCGATGATGCGGTCGTCGATCTCCGCGATCGGCATCACGCCCTGCGTCGTGCTGGTGATGAAGGCCTCGCCGAGGGTGAAGAGCTCCGCCTCGCGCAGCGGACGCTCGTCGACGCGGATCCGCGCGGCGAGGGCGAGATCGATGACGTGATCGCGCACCACGCCGGGAAGAATGTGCTCATCGAGCGGATGGGTGATGATCCGTCCGTCGATCACCGCGAAGAAGCTGGAGCTCGCCCCTTCGCGCACCACGCCCTCCTCGATCAGCACTGCTTCGTCGGCCCCGGCGCGCTGCGCTTTTTTCTTGGCGATCGAGTTGGCGAGGAGGTTCACCGATTTCAGATCGCAATGCCGCCAGCGCTGATCGGGTGCCGTGATCACGCGGATGCCGCGCTCCTTCTTCGCCGCGTCGGGAAACCTGAAGCGGCGCGAGTAGGCGACGGCGGTCGGCGTCATCCCCTCCGCCCAGAAATGCGCGCGCTCGCCTTCGCCGCGTGAGACCTGGATGTAGACGATGCCGTCGTCGAACTCTGTGCGGTCGAGGAGCTCGCACATCGTCGCCGTGAATGCGTTGAAGTCGGGCCAGGGATTGGGGACCTCGATCTCGTGCAGGCCCTGACGGAGGCGGTCGTAATGCTCGGCGAGAAAGATCGGCGAATGGCCGAGAAACTTGAAGACTTCGTAGACCGCGTCGCCGAACTGGAAGCCGCGGTCCTCGACGCCGAGCACGCGCTCGTCGGTGGTGGTGAATCTGCCGTTGATGTAAAGGACGTCAGGCATTCGCCGTCGCCTTCACGATCACCACCGTCCGGTCGTCCTCCCCTTCCCGTCCCCACTTCGCGACGCGCGCGAGCACTTCCTGGCCGATCTCCTGCGCCGTCCGGTTGCGACTCTGCTTGACGATGCGCTGCAGGCGATCCATTCCGAACTCGCGATCGAATTTGTCGTGCGCTTCGACGATGCCGTCCGAGTAGAGGCAGAGCAGATCGCCCGGATCGAGCTTCGCGAATCCGCGCGTGTAGGTCGCATCGGGCGTCGGCCCGAGCACCGGTCCGCCGTTCTTGAGCAGCTCGATCCGATTTCCCTTCAACAGGAACGGATAGTTGTGCCCCGCGTTCGAGTAGATGAGGATGCCACCGGTCTCCAGCTCGCCGTAAAACAGCGAGACGAACTTCGTCGTCATCCGGCTGCGATGGATGATGTGGTTCAACTTCTCCATCGTCCGGATGATCTTGAAATCGCGGTCGGTGGCCATGCGCAGGCCCATGTAGATGTCGCGTACGACGAGCGCGGCGGGAAGACCGTGACCCGAGCCGTCCGCGATGGCGAGACCGAGGATGTTGTCGGAGATGGGGATGAAGTCGTAGAAGTCGCCGCTGACGATCTCCGCCGGGACCGTTTTCCCCCAGATGTCGAAGCCGCTGTACTGCGGGATGCGCGACGGCAGGATCGACTGCTGGATGCGCTGCGCCTCGACGATGAGCGATTCGAAGCGCTCGGCACGCAGGCGCTGGTTGACGGTGTAGCGGATGAGGTTGAGCGAGAAGTTGATGTCCTCGCGGCTCAGTGCCGGCGCAACGTCGAAGGCGATGATGTAGTTGTCGTCCCCCGCCGCGATGGCCGCGAAGCGCTGGGCGCCGAGGCGATGCTCGAGCACCGGATCGACGCCGGGGTCGTCGGCATCCATGACGATGATCCCGTTCTCGATGACCATCTCCACCGGCTTGTAGTCGCGTGGCACGGCGATGCCGAGACTGGCGTTGCCGTTCGACTTCCCGAACCGCCCGACGAGCATGTAGCAGTTGTCGTCTTCCGAGAGCTCATAAATCCGCCCGCCCGTGATCCCGAGCTCATCGCGGAAGTTGGTAGCAATCGTCTCCGCGATCTGCTCGATGGTGAAGCGCGTGGTCTCGGCAGACTCGATTTGCTCGAGGGTGCGTTCGACCTGGGTGAGGAGGCGTTTGTAGTCCATGCGCGCGCGGCTACTTCTTCACGCGCTGGCGGAGGCTTTCGATGCGTTCCGCTATGTACCGGTCTTTGAACGCGTTCATCTCTTCGATGGAGCGGAACTTGTGAACACCTTTCGGCATGTTGAGCGGAGGCAGGAGGTCACGCCAGTCGTCCCAGAGCGCACGGATGCGGTCCGGCAGTCGCGGATCATCCGGAGCCATCTGGCGCTCGAGATCAAACGCGTTCATCTCTTCGATGGAGCGGAACTTTCGAACGGGCATGATCAGTCCTTCAGGTTGAATTTCTCTCGGAGGTTGAACGCATCCATTCTGTCCTGCGGCCGAACAGTGTGGCGTTTCATCTGATACAGCATCGCGGGCGTGACAAGCCGGACCGGAACGCCCTTTATTTCTAGAGTCTCGGCTTCCAGATCGGCGTACGCAAACGCTTCACCAAGACGGGAGACGACATCGATCCAGAACGTCTCGTTCGGAGGGTTGTAATTGAAGCTCGGGTAGTCGCCAAGCATGTCGTCTTCCTGGATCTCGTCAATGTTGGGATCGTCCCAGATTGAACGGAGGGCACGCTTGATCTTCGCCACGTTTTCGGGAGAAGGATCGACGAAAAAGTCGGCATCGTCGGTTGCGCGGGGCAGGCCCTGAAAGCTCACCGCCACGCCGCCGAACACCTTGTAATCCACGCCTTCGCGATTGAAGGCACGCACGATCTGCAGAACACGATCAAAATCGATCACTACTTCAATTCTACGCCGTCGAGTTGATACGGCGCCTTCACCCCCAGCGTCCCCAACACCGTCGGATACACATCCGCGATGTACGGCGCACGCGTCGTCGCCAGCTTGCGGTTCATGAAGAAGATGCCCTTCACGATCTCGGGGTCGACGGAGCAGTGGTCGCCGCTCCAGACCTGCTTGTTCGGCTCGAGGATGTTCTTCGGGATGCCGCCGAGGGCAGTTTGCCAGGAGACGCGGTAGCCGTCGTTGTTGGTGACGAAGAGGTCGGGGATCATGTTGGGGTCGAACTGCTTGTAGATCTCCTCGCGGGCGAGCACGCGGCGGACGGGATGCTCGCCGTTCTCGGGATCGGTGAATTGCACGAGCCGTTGCTTCAACTCCGCCTTGAGCGCTTCGGCCTCGGGGCCGGCGGTTACGATGCCCTGTGACTCGCGCCCTTTCATGTTGAGGTAGACCTCGCCGAGGCCCATGGCGTAGGCACGCGTCTTCGACCAGTCGACGTTCTCCCAGAACTGTCCCTGATCGAACAGCATCTCGACGTTGCGCTCCTTCACCTGCACGCCGCTCTTCAGCACCATGTAGCCGTTCATCACCAGCCACGTGTTGTAGTTGACCGATTTGCGGAACGACGCGAAGCCGTGATCGCTGAGGACGATCAGCGTCGCGTTGTGCTTCTCCGCCGCCTTCATCGCGTCGCCGACGATGCCGTCCATCAGTTGATACGTGCGCAGCAGCGCGTCGCCCCACTTCGCCGCGAGCACGGAGTCGTACGCCGGATGCTGCGGGTCCATCAGGCGCCAGAAGACATGTCCGACGCGATCGGGAAATTCGAAGCACTGGACCATCAGGTCTTTGTCGCCGTCGAGGAACGCGTCGAACATCTTCCGGTTCTGCTCGACGGTGAAGTTCATGTCGTCCCAGAACATCTGCTCGTCCGCGAAGCCCTCGGAGATTGCCCACGTGTCGATCTGCCACCCGAGCGTCTTGTACAACCCGTACTGCTTCGCCACTTCGGGCCCCCACTTCACCGGCGTCGAGATGCGGAACCCCGGCGGCAGGTTGCGCGGATCGAAGTTGATCGGCGACAGGTACAGCTTCACCTCGGGAGCGACGCTGATCAGATGGAAGCGGCTGATGCCGCGCAGCTTGATGATCGGATTGAACGGGAAGACGAAGTCGGTCCAGCCGCTCCACTCCCCAGGCTTCAACGTCAGCTTCTGACCGCTCTCCTCGATCGTGATCGACTGCCGGTCCTGCGCGACCGTAATGGTCATCGGGATCGAGATGTACGGCGGCTCCTTGAACAGCTTGTTGGGAGGGCCCTGGATCTGCGTCGGGATCACGCCCTTGTTGTCGACCAGCTGCACGACCTCGATCGAAAACTCGTTCGAGCCGCTGCCGCCGCCGCGATGGAAGTCGAGCTCCGAGGTGAAGTAGAACGGCTTGCCGACGCGGCCGGAGACGTCGGGGACGCCGAGGCCGGAAAGCATGTGGCCGTCGTCGAAATCGGTCGCCGGAAACGTGACCGGCACGTGCACGACCATCGACTTCTTCCCCGCTTTCGCCGCGACTTCCCAGAACGGAATGCCCTGCCTGCGATTGATGACTCCGGGACGGGTGGCGGGGAGATATTTGTGCGCGGCGTAGAACGCACCACTTGCGGCGATGGCCGCGATGACGAGCACGACGATGCGTGCGCGACGGATCGGAATGGCGAGCAACGCGAACAGCAGGAAGATCGCGCCGGCGGCGACGAGCGGATTCTTGTCGCCGAGGAGGAACGGTTCCTTCGTTTCATCGAACGCGGCGAAGACCGGGAGGTAGGTCTTCGGATCGCGGCGGAGGAAATCGAAGATGCCGGTGCGGCCGGGATCGATGCCGGTGGAGAAGGTCGACCACGACACCGGCGTCTGCGCGGGCGTCGTCGGCAGGAGCGGCCGGAACGTGCCGGCGTCGCGGAGGCGCGCCATGTTCGGCAGCTTCCCTTCATTCATCCATTTCTCGGTGTAACGCGCGTCGACGCCGTCGAAGCCGAGGACGATGACTTTCTGTTCGGCAGCCGGGAGGGAGAGCGCGACGAACAGTGCGAAAGCCGTTGCGAACAAACGAATAGCGGGCGGGCACATGCGGCGGCATCATACTTGTACGATTCCCTGCCCGTAAGGAGTGAATCGATGCGTCGTGAACTGATTGGGATCGTGTGTACAGCATTGCTCGTGGCGTGCGGCGGCGGAGGGGGCGAGAAAAAGGCCGCATCCGGTGACAAAGACACGCTGGTGATCGCCTTCGACGGCTCGCCCGCCAACCTCGACCCGCGCGTCGGGACGAATACGTACGACGGCCGCATCTGGGACATGACCGCCGGCGGTCTGATCAAGCTGACGCCGACCGGCGATTTCACCGGTGACCTCGCGGAGAAGTGGGAGACGCCGGACGACAAGACCATCGTCTTTCATCTGAGACCGGACGCGAAGTTCCAGGACGGACGTCCGGTGACGGCGAAGGACATCAAGTTCACCTTCGACTCGATGATCCCGGAGAGCTTCAACAGTCCGAAGCGCTCGGGCTACGCATCGGTCGCGTCATTCGAGGCGCCCGACGACCACACCTTCATCGTGAAGCTGAAGGAACCGAATGCCGGCATCTTCGACAACTTCCCGTTCCTCGCGGTGCCGCAGGGAGCCGATCCGAACGTCTTCGCGCGGGCGCCGATCCTCGCCGGTGCCTACCAGGTCACGGAGTTCAAGCCGGATGAGCGGATCAGGATGAAGGCATTCGAGCAGTGGGTCGGCGGGAAGCCGAAGATCCCGAACGTGGTGGTGCGCATCATCCCCGACGCGACGACACGCGTGCTCGAGCTGCGGCGCGGCTCGATCAATTTCGAGATGAACTCGATTCCGTACGATCAGGTGGAGCCGTTCAAGAAGAGCTCCGACTTCAAGGTCGTGACGTCGCACGGCGGCGCGTATCAGTACATCTGCTTCAACCTCAAAGACCCGATCCTGGCGAAGAAGGAAGTGCGGCAGGCGATCGCGCATGCCATCGACCGCAACCGCATCGTGCGCGATCTGCTGCACGGCTACGGCGCGGTCACCGACTCGCTCTTCCCCGAGGGACACTGGGCGCGCGCGGCGAGCTTGCCGACGTTCGCATACGACCCGAACAAGGCGAAGCAGCTCCTCGACGCCGCGGGCTACAAGCAGAACGGCACGGCACCACGGTTCAAGCTCGTGTACAAAACGTCGACCGACGCGGAGTCGAATCAGCAGGCGGAGATGATCCAGCAGATGCTGAAGGACGTCGGCATCGACATGCAGATCCAGACCAGCGAGTTCGGCACCTTCATGGACGACGTGAAGAACGGCCGCTACCAGATGTTCTCGCTCCGCCGCGCCGGCATCTCCGATCCCGACTTCTACTACACGATCTTCCACTCGAAGAGTCTCGCCCCGAACGGCCAGAACCGCGGCTACTACATCAATCCGAAAGTCGATCAGCTCATCGAGCAGGGACGCTCGACGTTCGATCGCGCGAAGCGGAAGGAGGCGTACGGCGAGGTGCAGAAGATCCTGGCGGAGGACCTGCCGTACGTCTCGCTCTACCACCGCGACAACGTGGCCATTATGCGGAGCAACATCGACGGGTTCGTGATGTATCCGAATGGGTTTTTGTTGTCGGTGCCGGCGATGACGATTCGCTAGTTGGCAGTTCGTAGGTGGCCGTGGGCAGCAGCCGCTGTCAACGGCCAACTGACAACGGCCAGCTCGTCGTCCCAGCCGTCCAGTGGCGACATCCTCGCAGCCCGGGAGCCGGCACAGGGGATTGCCAGCTCGCGAGAATGCCGCCACTGCGCGGCTGCGTCGCAAGGTCCGTGCAGCGCTCGCATCCCGCCGGCCTCCATGTTTCGGGAGGAAGGAAATCGGAGAACAGCCACACGCTGTCTTCGACCGGAGACCGGACGGGGTGCCGGCGCTGCAAGGGACTCGTCGAGTCCGCTGTGTCAGCGCGCCGGCGGAGAGCGGGGATCGGCGTGCTTCGCGACGGCGAACGTCACGCGGGCAACCGGGCGCACGGTGATGCGCGCGATCGCCGTCAGGCCGATGATGAGGGCGACGGAGACCAGCACCGCGGCGAGCACTTCGTACGTGTCGCGGTCGGCGCCGAGGTCGTCGGAGACGGAGATGATCGGGAAGAGGAGCGCGGCGCAGCAGAGGAGCGCGGCGACCGCCTGCTTGCCGCGCGCCGAGCTCGCCTTCGGCAGCAGGACGACGAACGCCGTCGTCGCGACGGCGGCCCAGGCGAAGTTCAGGAAGATCTCAGCCATGGTTCAAAGGAAATGGTTCAAAAGGAAGTGGAGCGGCTCACGCGAGCCGCTCCACTCACAATCAATATACGTCAGTCACCACAGACGGTTTCGATGAGAATCGCACAAACCTGATACGGATCCATGTTCGCGGCCGGGCGGCGATCTTCGAAATAGCCGCGGCCGGTTGCTGTGGTGGCCATCGGGATGCGCACCGACGCGCCGCGATCGCTGATGCCGTAGCGGAAAGCGTGAATCGGCGCCGTTTCGTGCAGACCGGTGAGCCGCTCCTCGTTGTGCGCGCCGTAGACCTTGATGTGGTCGTCGTGCCGCTTCTCGAGCTTCTTCATCGCCTCTTCGATCACCTTGATGCCGCCCTCGTCGCGCATCGACTTCGTGGAGAAGTTCGTGTGCGCGCCGGCGCCGTTCCAGTCGCCCTTCACCGGCTTCGGATAGAGCGTCGCGCTCACGCCGAATTCTTCTCCGATGCGATAGAGCAGCCAGCGCGCCAGCCAGAGCTCATCCGCGATGTCGGGAGCCCCAACCGCGCCGACCTGGAACTCCCACTGCGCCGGCATGACCTCGGCGTTGGTGCCGACGATGTGGATGCCGGCGCGGATGCACGCGTCGGCGTGCGCCTCGACCACTTCGCGGCCGAAGACCTCATCGCTGCCGACGCCGCAGTAGTAGCCGCCCTGCGGCGCGGGGAAGCCCGACTCCGGCCAGCCGAGGGGACGGTTGCCCTCGAAGAACGTGTACTCCTGCTCGATGCCGAACCAGGCATCGTGATCCTTGTACTTCTCCGCCACTTCGCGAAGACGCGCGCGGGTGTTGCTCCAGTGGACGCTGCCGTCGGGATTCAGGACTTCGCACAGCACGAGGAGGTCGTGCTCGCGGTGCAGCGGGTCGGGGACGATCTTGACCGGACGGAGCAGGAGGTCGGAGAAATGTCCGCTCGCCTGCGAGGTGCTCGAGCCGTCGTACCCCCACTCCGGAATGTCGCCGACGTGTTTGACCGGACCGTCGAGAATCTTGGTTTTCGAGCGGAGCTTGGCCGTCGGTTTCTGTCCATCAATCCAAATGTATTCGGCAGTGATCTTCGCCAATGCGGGACCTCCTCAAATGCGTGAAATTGTGAAAGAAAAATGAGGCTAAAGGGTGGATGACGGAGAATAGCAGAAACTTTTTCGCGATGGACAGAGCACTTCTCACGATCGTTGTTCTTGCTGTGATCGCCATCGCCGTCACGTTCCTTTTCGTGCCGTATTTTCCGCAGGATCCGGCCTATCACCTGTTCGCTGACACGCGCGCGATCGCCGGAATCCGGAACGCCTGGAACGTGCTGTCGAACCTTCCGTTTCTGGTCATCGGCGTTCTCTCACTGATGACCGTCCGGCGCGATGCAGCGTCGATTGCATTCGGCATCGGCCTCATCCTCACGGCGTTCGGATCGGCGTTCTACCACTGGGCACCGGACGACCAAACGCTGCTTTACGACCGCGCCGGAATGGTTGTCGCGCTCATGGCCGTGGTCGCTTTGCTCGTCGATTCGACGCGCGTGCTCGCGATCGCGGAAATCATCGGCATCGCGAGTCTGGTCTGGTGGCAGCTGAACGGCGACCTGCGGCTGTACGGCGTCGTTCAGTTCTTCCCCGGCCTGCTGATCCTCGCCCTGCGGCGCTGGCGGCTGCTGCCGGTGCTCGTCTTCTACGCGATCGCGAAAGCGTGTGAGCAGTACGACGCGCAGATCTACGAAGCGCTGCGACATGCCATCAGCGGACACACGCTGAAGCATTTCGCAGCGGCCGCGTCGACGTTCGTGATCTGGTCGTGGATGCGCCGCCGTCAGCTCATCGCGGTGGAGAGCTCGCCGCCCGGCTCGGGAGTCAGATCCTCGCCCATCCGCGACACGACGACCTGATTCTTTCCCTGCGACTTGGCGCGGTACATCGCGACGTCGGCGCGCTTGAGCAGCGTGTTCTTCTCCTGCTCGATCGGCAACGCCATCTCCGCGTCCGGCAGATGCTGCGCGATGCCGAGCGACGCCGAGATGATGCCGCGCAGATGGAGCGGCGGCATCGAGAATCCCCATTCGCGATCGAGGAAGCTCGCGTTCTCGATCGTCGCCCTGATCTCCTCGGCAATGCCGATCCCCTCCTCGAGGGTCATGTTCGGCAGGATCATCACGAACTCGTCGCCGCCGTAGCGCGCGACCGTGGCGTCACCGCGCTGCACGATCCGCTTCAGATGGAAGCCGACCTCTCGCAACACCTGGCTGCCGGCGAGATGGCCGTGGCAGTCGTTGATGACCTTGAACTGGTCGAGGTCCATGAAGATCAGCACGGCCTCGCTTCCGCTCTTCCGCGCCTCGGTCAGGGATTCCGTGAGGCGCACGTTGAACCAGCGATCGTTGTAAAGACCGGTGAGGTCGTCCTTCTTCGCCAGCTCGTGCGCGCGCCGCGCGTCGAGCGCGTTCTGCAGCGTGAATGAGGTGTAACCGGCGAAGATCTCCAGCAGCGTCATGTCGCGTTGCGTGAAGGCGTCGCCGTCGAGACGGTTGATCAGCTCCAGCACGCCGCAGACGTGCTTGCCGATGTAGATCGGGACGCAGACGATCGAACGCGTGTTGTGCCCGATCTTCTGATCGATGTCGGAGAAAAAGAACTGGTCCTCGTTGACGTCGGTCGAGAGATAAGGACTACCGGTCTGATAGACGCGGCCGACGATGCCGTTCTGCGCGGAGAGCCGCTGGCCGATCAGATCGCGGCTCGAGGTTCCGAACGTGGCGATGAAGACGAGATCGTTGTCCTTGCGCGAGGCGACCTTGCGGAACGGATCGTCGAGGAGGATCGACCCCGACTCCGAGGGGACGAATTCGTACGCCTTCTGCAGGATCTGCCGGAGCACGAGGTCGAGATCCACCTCACTCCGCAGCGTCAGCCCGGCCTTATGGCGCTCGAGAAACCGTTCGAGCTGCGGGATCTCCAGTGAGTGGAACTGGATCATGCATCCTCAGCTTTTACAGAAGCTTCGATTATAAGCGCCTCCTGTTCGAACGAGATACGGCGATAAGCCTCATGCGCCGGCATCCCCTCCCGGCGATTGGCCACGTACTCGCGCAAATACCGCCAGTAGAACCTGAACAATCCGACGCGCTCGATCTGCCGCACGTGTACGAGCTCATGCGCGAGGATACGCTGAAGCGCGTCGCCCGCGAGCGTTTCGGAGAGATAGACGCGGCGCCAGAGCGTGATGGCGATGACGTCCTTGAAGAGGAACGGCCGAAGCCAGAAGGGGAAGCCGGTCCGCACACGTTCGTTCATCTTCTACAATCCCGCCATGCGCACATCATTCCTTCTTGCACTCCTGTTTGCGACTCCCCTCTTCGCCCAGCAGGACTTCTCCAAAGTCGAAGTGACAGCGACGAAAGTCGCGGGATCGGTCTACATGCTGACCGGCGCCGGGGGCAACATCGGCGTTTCGGTCGGCGAGGACGGGATCGTGATCGTCGACGATCAGTTCGCGCCGCTCGCGCCGAAGATCAAGGAGGCGCTGAAGGGGATCACCGACAAGCCGATCAAGTTCATCCTCAACACGCACTATCACGGCGATCACACCGGCGGGAACGAGGTCTTCGGACGCGAGGCGCCGATCATTGCGCAGACGAACGTCCGCAAGCGCCTGCAGAACGGGACGAAGATCCCCGGCCGCGAGACGCCGCCCGCGCCGAAGGAGGCGCTGCCGGTCGTGACCTTCGACGAGAAGGTCTCCGTGTGGGCGAACGGCGAAGAGATCAAGGCGGTCCACTTCCCGCACGGACACACCGACGGCGACTCGATAATCTTCTTCACGAAGTCGAACGTCGTGCACATGGGTGACGACTTCTTCAACGGCTTCTATCCGTTCGTCGACGTCGACAGCGGCGGCAGCGTGAAGGGCCTCATCGCCGACGTGCAGAACGTCGTCAACACGATCCCCGACGACGCGAAAGTGATCCCCGGCCACGGCCCGCTCTCCGACAAAGCAGGCCTCCGCGCGTTCCTCGACGTGCTGAAGGCAACATGGAACGCCGTCGACGCGGGACGCAAAGCGGGCAAGACGGTCGATCAGCTGAAGACGGAGAAGGTGCTCGAGCCGTGGGAGTCGTGGGGGAAGGGATTCATCAAGACCGACAAGTGGATCGAAACGCTGTACAGCGAGACGGCGAAGTAGCCACTCACCTCTTCTTCAACGACAACGTCAACTCGAACGTCGCCACCGGCTCGTCGCCCAGTTTCTTCGGGCAGGTGGCGACGATATGCACCGTCGACTCCTGGCGCTCGCCGGTCTCGATCGCGCGGCGCACGGTCTCCTGAATGGACGGTCCGTCTTCACAGGTAAAAACCACGTCGGCCTCAGGGCGCTTCAGAAAACTTCCCTTGATGTCCTTGAAGACGAACGAGAGGCTCACCTTCTGTTGCTGCATGAGGTGAAAGGCGATCAGGCCGCCGGAGACGTCGGCGCCGATGCAGAGCGCACCGAAGTACATCGATCCGAGGTGGTTCTTCGTCTTCCAGTTCAGCGGAATGCGGACCACGCAGCGGCGCTCGTTGACTTCGAGAATCGCCGGCGACGCGAGCCAGAGGAGAAAGACGTTCTTCAGCGCCCAGAGCCGGACGCCGAGCGTTTGCTTGTTCATCGCCTCAGCTTACTGCGATCGATCTTCCGTTTCGCATAAACGACGGTCATCCGATCGAACAGCGCGCGCGGCACGAAGCGCAGCGTCCGCGTCAGGATCGACATCGGCAGCGGAAACTCGATCACCGCCTTGCCACGCTCCAGGCGGTCGGCGATGTACTTCGCCGCGCGCGGCGCCTGCCAGAGGAACGGCATGCTCTTGTTCTTCTCCGTCATCGGCGTGGCGACGAAGCCGGGATTGATGATCGTGACGCCGACGTGGAGCGGCTTCAGTTCGATGCGGCTCGCTTCGAGAAACGACTGCATCGCCGCTTTCGTCGCGGAGTAGACCGACGACGACGGCAGTCCGCGATGCCCGGCCAGCGACGCGACGCCGGCGAATCGTCCGGCGCGCCGCTCGACCATCGACGGGATCACGGCGTCGAAGAGATACATCATCCCGAGGACGTTCACGCGGACCATCTGCTCGGCGTCGTCGACGTTGAACTCAAATGCGAACGACGGGATGCCGACGCCGGCGTTGGCGATGGCGAGATCGAACGGACCACCGAGCTGCGACTCGCCGCTGCGCACTGCATCGCGCACGGCCGCGGCGTCGCGAACGTCGCACTCGATGCCGACGGTGCGCGGGAGCTCGGCGGAGAGTTTGGCGAGGAGATCGGCGCGACGCGCGAGCAGCGCCAGCTCCCAGCCGCGCGACGAAAGCTCGCGGGCGAGCGCCTCGCCGATACCGCTCGAAGCGCCCGTGATTACTGCGCGTTTCGTCACAGCCGGCGATTATGTCACGCGAGATAATGCCGTCATGCTGCCCCTGCTGCTTGCAGGCGTCATCTATCACTTCACCACGACGTTCGCGGACAGCCACGGCACGGCGCGCTCGTCCGGCAGCGTGTATGCCGAGGGGGCGAGCTACCGGCTCGAGCTCGATCCGGTGACGGGACGGACGCGCGAATACGACGTCGCCATCTCGCGCGACGGCGACTACACCGCGATCCTCGTCAACAGCCCGAAACGGACGTATCACGACCGCGTGCGCGTGTCGGCGAAGACGCGCTCGTCGATCCTCTTCCAGTTCCCCTTCCCCGGCGGCGAGACGATCGGCAAACCGATCGTGCTGCATCGCGAGGAAGGCATCGAGACCGTGGCCGGACATCCGGCGAAGAAGCACGTGATCACGGTCGAGTACCGGCTGACGTCCGACGATGACGACGGCACGGTCGTCAACGCGACGGTGCATGCGACGCAGACGCTCTGGTGCGCCGAGGATCTGCCGCGGCTCTCATTCGAGCGGGAGATGACCACCGGCTGGACCGCGGTCGATCGCGACCTGAAACCGGTGACCTCCTCCATCACCGGCATGGCCCTCGGGAGCGAGCTCGTGGTCAAGCGGACGTTCGAAGGCGGCCCAACGATCACCGAGACGACGCGGACGGTGATCGACTCGATGAAGATCGAACAGGTGCCGGCGGCGACATTCGCGGTGCCGCCCGATTTCGTCTACGACGGCGCGCCGATGGCGCCTCATCGTTGAGAATCACTCGAACGTCGGCAACTTCACGCGATCCTTGAACACGGCCTCGAAGAGATCGCCGACCTTCGCCAGACGCTCCGGCATCGTCCGCAGGTTGTACTTCTTCGGATCGAGCTTCTTCGTCACTTCGCTCCATTTCAGCGGCGCCGAAACCGGCGCGCCGTCGATCGCGCGGAGCGAGTACGGCGCGACGATCGTCTTGCCGTACGCGTTCTGCATGCAGTCGAGGTAGAGCCGCCCGCGGCGCTGATTCAGCGCGCGCTCGACGGTGAACCCCGGCACCGACGCGGCGATCGCGCCGGCGATGTGGCAGGCGAATGCGTTCGCGTCTTCATGCGAGTACCCCTTCGCCAGCGGGACGAAGACGTGGATGCCGCGCTTGCCGGATGTCTTCGGCACGCTCGGCAGCTTCAGGTTGTCGAGCAGTTTGCGGACGATGATCGCCGCGTCGATCGCCTGCTCGATGCCTTTGTCCTTCGCCGGATCGAGATCGAAGACGATCCAGTCGGGCTCCTCCAGCTTCGGCACGTGCGAGTTCCACATGTGGATCGTCAGCACCGACATCTGCGCGAGCCAGCGCAGCGCTTCCGGGCTGTCGGCGACGAGATGGCTCACGGTCTGGCGGCTGGAGACTCTCGTCGGCGTCGCGATCGTCGTGAGCCACGACGGCGCTTCCTTGCCGAGGTGTTGATGGAACCACGACGGATGATCGATCCCCTGGTTCCAATGCTCGAGCGAGAGCGGCCGTCCGACGAGCGCATGCATCATCGGCTTCGCCATCGCGTCGTAGTAGGCAGCGACGTCTTCCTTGGTGATCTTGTCGCGCGGATAGAGCACGCGTTCCGGGTGCGTGAGGTTGACCTTCGGCAGACCGGTTCCCGCTTTCTGCTTTCTGCTTTCTGCCTTCTGCTTTACGGCCACGGGCACCTCCTTCACCACCTCGGCCGGCGCTTTGTCCTCGCGCAATCCGAGGAACGACGGGTGGCGCAGGCGGTTGTCGGACGTCCACTCCGTGAACGCCACCTGCGCCACGAGCCGCGGCTTCACCCACGTCGCGGTGCGGACGCGCGGCGCGTCCTTCGCCATCGGCTGCGGCACGATGTCCTTCGTCAGTTCGTCCTTCAGCCAGACGCGCAGCTTGTACGAGAAGCCGGTGCCGACCTTGCCGGCGTAATGCAACTCCCCGTCTTTGCCGAACACGGCGAGATGGAGCGAGCCGATCTCGCGCGTGGAATGTGTCGACGGCTGAAATCCGATGATCACCAGCTCCTGCTGATTGAGCGACTTGATCTTCAGCCACTCCTTCGAACGCCGCGTTTCGTACGTCGAGCCGCGGCGCTTGGCGATGATCCCCTCGTACCCATTCTTCGCCGCGTCGCGCAATGCTTCGACCCACGGCTTCTCGATGATCTCCGCGATCTTCACGCCGGCGGGCGGACGTCGCAGCACCTTCTCCAGGATCGCGCGCCGTTCTTCATACGGCTTCGAGCGCAGGTCCTCGCCGTCGAGCCAGAGGATGTCGAAGAAAAAAATCAGCTCGCGATTTCCCTGCTGCAACAACTGGAAGCGCGGCGCCCCTTTTTCGTCGAGCGCGACGATCTCGCCGTCGAGTACGACCTCCTTCGCCTTGATCTTCGACACCGCTTCGGCGATCCGCGGGAAGCGCGGCGCGAGGTCGATCTCGTTGCGGCTCAGGATTGCCATCTCGCCGCCGGCAATCGCGACGACCGCGCGGAAGCCGTCGTACTTCAGCTCGTAGATCCACGAAGACTCGTTGCCGGGCGGCTCGGTCGTGAGCGTCGCCAGCATCGGCGGGAAAACGCGGCGCAGCAGTTGTTGCGGCTTCATGCGGTAATCACGCGCAGCTCATCGAACCCATCATCGAGCGCAAAATGTGACCAGCTCGAGCACGATGTCACGCTACATCAAGAACGTCGCCCGCGTCGCCAGCTCCCTCGGTCCATCCGAGGAGCGCGGCTATGCGATGTGGGTCGGCTACGACATCGTCGGCGTCGACGACGATCTCTCGCACCTCGGATTGCACAAGTTCAACGCTGCGGACGATCGCGGCGTGACGAGCTTCACGATCGTCGAGCCGGACGACGTGGCGATGTACGAGAAGCTGGGGCTCAAGCGAGACGGCCGGTGATCCGCAGATAACAGTCGTCGCCGCGCAACACCTGCACCGCGCCGACGCTCTCCCACTCGCGGAAGCGCGCCTGCACGCGCGGATGCTCGATCGCTTCGCCGAGCATGAGCGCTAGGACCTGGCGCGGGATGATGGTCACGCCGCGCGTGCGGCCACGGTCCATGCCGACCTGCAGTGCGTCGAGACGGAACTCGATGTCCTCCTCGAGCAGCGTGCCGCCGCCCGCGAGCGCGGCTCCGAGTCCGAGGAAACTCTCGAACGGCATCGGACTGAAATCCATCACGCCGTGCGCGCGGAGCACATCCTCCGTCAGGTCCTCGGCCAGGACGAGACCCGGCACCTCGGTGCCTACGCCGTCGATCTCCCAGCCGATCCAGCGTTCACGGCCGAGCAACGCGAGTTTCTGGATGTAGCGCGCCATTTCGGAACCCGGGCGCAGGGTAGCCCCAGAGATAAAAATGGTGCGTGACCCGGCTCACAGTCACGCCTGTAACGATTTTGTAACACCACATTCGACTCTTCGGTCCCTCCAAGTACATGGGGCAACCGGATCTCCTCGCTTACCGGAAACCTCTCCCGCCGGCGCCGGCAGTGCCCCTCACTGCCGGCGTCTGGCGGTCTGACTGGCGGCGCCCCGTGCCGTTCTGCAATCAAACGATTGCCCCGATCCGGTTTGCTGGTAATCTCGAACGGCATCAAACGTCTCGGGCCAAGTGAAGGGCGTCAATTTGTTGCGTGACGAGAGAGAGCCCGTGGCGTAAGATGCCGCGGGTCCTAATCCAAATAACTTCAGGAAGGGCGGATGTTCGAAACAGTCGCGCCTGAAATAGTGAGCCGTCGCAGTCGCCTCATTCTTTATGAGTCGCTCCCGGTCTCACTCGCCGTCCACGGCATCGCCATCGCCCTCGTCTACGCCGTCTGGACCGTGACGTTCCCGACGCAATCACCGCATCTGGTCCGGGCCTATTCGCTGATCACGATCCCCGATCCCCCGCCCCCGCCGCCACCACCCGCTCCCCCGAAACTCACCCCCGTCACGCAGAACCTGGCGCCGGCGAAGATGCCGGAGAATGTCGCGCCGACGATCATCCCCGACGTCATCCCGGTAGTGCTGAACGAATTGCCGAAGCCGGAGATGACCTCGACCGTCGGAGTTACGAACGGCGTCGAAGGGGGCATTGAGGGCGGCGTCGTGGGTGGCACACCGACCGGCGTCGTCGGCGGCGATCTCGGCGGCCAGACGGGCGGCGTCATCGGCGGCATCCCTAAGGACGCGCCGGTGGTCATCGAGCGCGACAAGCCGCTGCCGATGTATCCGGTCTCACAGGTCTATCCGAAGTATCCCGAGGACGCTCGGCTGCGTCATTGGGAAGACCAGCTCGTCGTGAAGTACAAGATCGGCAAAGACGGGCGTGTGAAGGAAGTGACCGTGCTGACGCCGCCGGAGCGGTCGTTGTTTGCGGACGTCGCCGTCAAGGCGATCCGCAACTGGCGCTTCAAGCCGATGATCAGGGACGGCGAAGCGAAGGAAGTCGTGCACGAGCTGACGGTGTACTTCAAGCTCGAGCCTGGCGCGTAGCAGGCACGCTCAGCGACATCGTGGTTCGATCCTTGCGGTGCTGGCCTTCAGCTCCCTATGGATTTCCCCTACATCAAACAACTGGCCATGCCGGTCATCGGACTCGAGGCCGAGTTCAAGACGTTCGTCGACGATGAGGAAGTGATCCCCGAAGAATATTGGCGGACGCCGTCGGCCTTCATCGACATGCCTCTGATGAAGCGGACGTCGAAGTCGCTGCAGCTTCCGACCGGCGGCGCGCTCTACTTCGACGGTGGCGTGATCGAGGTCGTGACGCCGGTGATCGAGATCGCCCCCGAGTGCACGGCGCGTGCGGTGCGCAGCATCTGGGAACAGATCGGCTTCGCTCGCGATCATCTCGACGCGTGGGAAACGCGCGGTGGACATCGCGTCCGCCTCCAGGCGTTCAGTTGTCACTGCAACATCTCCTTCGAGCTCACGCGCGAAGAGCGCGGGCGCAACCGGACGATCCAGAAGCTCGCCCTGCTGCTCGCGCATCTGCTGCCGGTACCGGTGATCGTCACCGGGCTGAATCGCAAATCGAGCGGCATCGGCGTCCGTCCGCGGCGCGACCGCATCGAGATCACGCTCGACTTCACGCCCGATCCCGGACTGATGGCGGCGACGATCGCGATGATCACCGGCATCACGCGCGCGGTCATCGCGTGGCCGTCGTATCGCGTCGACATGCTCGATGATCTGCCGCTGATCGCCGGCATCGAGCCCGCGCGTCACCCGACGCGTAACGGCTGGGTCACCCGCGACTACCACTTCCCGCGAAATCCGTTCACGACGCCGCTCGACGACGAGGTCTGGCCGGTAACCGATGGCCGCACGATGTCGCTGCGGGCGATCGCACTGGAGATTGCGGAGCGCTTCCGCGATTCGATCCGCACTCATGCCGACTCCTTCAGTTACCGCCTGCTCTTCGCGCTCCTGCGCGGCGAGACGCCGTCGCTCCTCGATCTCTCCGATCGTCCCGTGGCCTACGACGATGTCGGCCGCTCAACGAGATGGGGCTCGGTTCTGCCGGAGCTCGAGAACTTCCAGGCCGGACGGCGGAGCGCCGATATCGACAAGCTCGCGCCGCCGTGGCGCGGCGAAGCGATCGACCGCCGGGGACACAGACGCCATTCTCCGGATCGCCGCACCCGGCTCTACACGCCGTCGGCGCGGCTGAGCCGCTCCGCCTACGAAACGATGTTCATCAATGTGGCGAATCGCCGTCCGCTGCGCCTCGGTGGGGAAACGCTGACCCCAATCGCAGTAAAAGGCTGGTATCACGCGGTATTTCGCAACCACAGTGGCGAAGAAAAGCTGCTTTCAATCGATCAAATGCTGACCCTCGGGTCAGATCCTGAGCAGCCCATTTGACCCGCAAAGGGGTCAACGTTGACCCAATGAGCAGTGCGCAAATCCACCTCTCCTTTTAGTTTCAATCACTTAGCGCTATGACGATGCGTGGCAGCGGCGTTGCTCTAGAGCGATCCGTCGTCAATCCAGCATCAAAAAAATAAAACAACAAAATTAGGAGAGGGACCCACCAAAATGAAGAAGGTTCTCACTGTTCTGTTTGCCGCCCTCGTCGCCGTGAGCGCGTTTGCCCAGCAGGCCCCGGACATCACCAAGGGTGGAAACACAATGCAGGTTCGCGGTTGGGCGAAGCCGGGTGGCGGCTCGCGGGCGAACCTCCTCTATCACGCAGGCGGAACCGTCATCCGCAATGCCAACGTGGTCCTCATTTTCTGGGGTCCTTCCTTCACCGGCGCCGATGCCTCGTATGCCTCGCAGATGCAGTCGTTCCGCAATCAGTTCGGCACCACCGGCGAGTACAACACCATCACGCAGTACTACGGTGAAGATCCGGTCAGCGGCTACGGCAACATCGCCACCGGCTCGCTCGTCGGCCAGGCTGACTGGTTCGACTCGTCCGCGCCTCCGACCAATGTCACCGACGCGATCGTTCAGTCCGAAGTGAAGGCTTACGTCGCATCGCACGGCGTCGACTACAACGCCATCTACGAAGTCTTCCTCCCGGCCAGCTCCTATTCGTCCGATGGCTCGTCGACCTCGTGCGGCGGCCCGAACCTGGCCTACTGCGCCTACCACTCCAACTACACCGACACCTCGGGCAAGCGCGTGAAGTACTCGATCGAGCCGTTCCCGAGCTGCTCGGGTTGCTCGGTTTCCGGCTTCACCGCCGCCCAGAACCAGGAGCACTTCGTCTGCCACGAGACCCGTGAGGCCGTCACCGACGCCCTCGGCAACGCGTGGTTCGATCGCACCGGCTACGAAGCCGACGACAAGTGCGCCTGGACCCCGTCGCCGTTCATCGGCACCGGCGGCTTCGCCTACCAGTACGAGTGGTCGAACGTCGACGCCGGTTGCGTGAAGGTCAAGTAATCCAAAGCTTCTCCTAACGATCGAGCCCCGGCCAAAAGCCGGGGCTCGATTTTTTTGTGGCCGTAGAATCGCGGCATGCGCCAAGCACTCCTCGCCCTCCTCTTCATCGCCGCCACGGCTCGGGCGCACGACGTCGCCACCTTCTCCATCGTCGCCCGCGATCCGAACACGAAGGAGCTCGGCGTCGCGGTCGCCTCCCGCTTCTTCAGCGTCGGCAGTGTCGTTCCGTACGCGGATGCGAGCGCCGGCGCGGTGGCAACGCAGGCGAACGCGAACGTGACGTTCGGTCCGCGCGGCCTGGAGCTCCTCGGGCGCGGCGCGACGGCCGAGGAGACGCTGAAAATCCTGATTCGCGAAGATGCCGATCCGAGTGCACGCCAGCTCGGCATCGTCGCCCGCGACGGCAGCTCCGCGACCTACAGCGGCCCGAAGTGCAACTCCTGGGCGGGCGGACGGAGCGGACCGAATTACGCGGTGCAGGGGAACATCCTCACCGGCGAGGCGGTCGTCGCGGCGATGGAGAAGACGTTCCTCGAGACGAAGGGGACGCTGGCGCGGCGGATGTTCGCGGCGCTCAGCGCGGGCGATGCGGCGGGCGGCGATTCGCGCGGACGCCAGTCGGCCGTGCTGATCGTGGTGAAGGATGGCGCCGGCTACAACGGGAACAGCGATCGCGCGATCGACATCCGCGTCGACGATCACGTCGATCCGTTCCGCGAGCTCGGACGGCTCCTCGACCTCGCGGAGATGAACTACGCCTGGAACGAGGGCTGGACCGCCTTCACGCACAAGCGCTTCGCCGAGGCACTCGTCGCGCAGGAGCGCGCGGCACTGCTCGCGCCGCAGAATCCCGAGCTGCTCTACGACCTCGCGGTGATCCGCCTCGCCGCCGGCAAGCGGGTCGAGTCTCTCGATGCATTGGCGAAGGCGCTGAAACTGAATCCGAAGCTGAAGAAACAGGCGTCGGCCGATCCCGATCTCGAAGCGTTGCGCGACGACGCGACCTACAACAAGCTGATCGAGTAGTTACATCGCCTCGGCCACGCGCCGCGCAATCCGCTCGTAGGCGTCGGCATTCGGATGAAAGCCGTCGATCGGGCTGATGCGCCGTCGCGCGACGAAGAGATCGGCGATGGTGATGACCGACACGCGCGCGCGCGAATCGCCGTACAGATCGTTGCCGCCGATCGAGAGCACGATTGCGTCGGCCTTCGCGACCAGCGCGCGCGACCGCGTCTGCGCGAGCGCACGCGCCAGCTGCCACGTCCGCGAGCCGCTGATCGCGAGATCGATCGTCGCCTGATGCGCGATCCCGAGACGCGTCAACTCGCGGTCGAGATGTCCGGCGAAGCCGAGGCGCGACTCGTCCCCTTCTCCGTGCGCGACGGAGTCGCCCGCGACGACGACGCGCATCTTCGTCGAGGGACAGGCGCCCCCACCTGTCCACCGAGCCGGCAGGCGAGGCGCCTGCCGCTCCACGAAGGCGAACATCACCACCAGCGCGACGATCCACTTCCTCACATCAGGAGTTACGTTCAGTGATGGAGAAAGTTGTCCACCGCCTCGATGAACATCCGCGGCTGATCGACGAACGTCATATGCCCGCTCTTCGGCAGCACGACCAGCTTCGAGCCCTTGATCTTCGCATGCATCGTCTCCGACAGCGCCGGCTCGCACTCGTCGTGATCGCCGACCGTGATCAGCGTCGGCACCTTGATCGTCGGCAGCCGCTCCGTGTACTCGACCGACTTCAGGTTGCCGTCGATCACGTACTCGCCCGTCGATCCCCACATCTCGCGATAGAGATCCCATGACGGCCCGCCGGCGGCAGGCTCGAACGTCGGGTCGGGATGATTCTGGTAGAGGTAAGGGAAGTAGCCCTCGCCCCACGCCGCGACCATGTAGTCGGCGGTGTAGCGATTCTGTTCATACGGCTTGCCGTGTCCGTAGACGCCTTCCTTCTCCATCTTGTCGATCCGCTCGCGCAGCTCCGCCGGCATCTTCTGCTTCATCCGGACGAAGACGTCGTTCATCGCGCTCGTCGACGAGAACGTGCTGGCCAGGATGAGATGATTGAGATGCGACTGGTACTTCAGCGCGTACGCCTGCGCCAGCACGCCGCCGTACGAATGTCCGAGAAGGTTGATCTTGCCGAGGACGAGCGCGCGGCGTACCGCCTCGACGTCCTCCACCATGTTCTCCACTGTGTACTGCTTCACGTCCTCGAGCTTCTCCGACTGCCCCGATCCGCGCTCGTCGATGAAGATCACGCGGTTGTGGCGCGCGAGCGGGAGAAGCCACGGCAGGAAGTAATCGTGACTCGCGCCGGGTCCGCCGTGCACGATCACCAGCGGATCGCCCTTGCCGAGAGCCTTGTAGTAGATGAGCGCCCCGCGCGCGTCGACGAAGCCTTCCTGCATCGGATAGACGTTCGGTTCAGCGGCGAAGGCGGTGACGGCGAACAGCGAAAGGAGGAGCGTCAGCACGATGCGATTCAGCATCCGTGAATCGTAGCGGATTCCACGCTTCGGCCCGCTTGCGTATTTCGCAATGAAGTTCGCTTGTTCGTTGCGATGAACGTAAACTACCGGCACGGCGGTCAGAAGCGGCGGAGGAGCAGGCACCTACGTCGAAGATGGTCGGCGGCCCGGCGCGGAGGCATCAATGGTGGCACGACCGGAGATGCTTCCGTTCCGGGCATTTTTGTTTGCTATCGTTCGCGGCCATGACGGACCGCCTCGCCTCCCTCTACTCCGACCACATCGCGACGCTGAAGCAGCGCGCCGACCGGGCCCTCGGAGACGCGAAGTTCGACCACCTCGTCGTCCACGCCGGCGCGCAGCGGCTGCAGTTCCTCGACGACATGTACTACCCATTCAAGGTGAACCCGCAGTTCAAGGCGTGGGTCCCGATCGTCGACAACCCGCATTGCTGGATCGTCTATACGCCGGGTGAAAAACCGCGGCTGATCTACTGGCAGCCGGTCGACTACTGGCACAAGCCCGCCGACACGCCGATCGGTTTCTGGGTCGAGCACTTCGACATCCGGATGATCGCCAATCCCGACGATGCCAAGCAGCACTTCCCCGCCTCGGGACGCATCGCGATGATCGGCGAGGGAGAAGAGAACCCCGAGGACGTCCTCAATGCGCTGCACTTCGATCGCGCATGGAAGACCGACTACGAATTGGAGTGTCTCCGCCGCGCGAACGAGCGCGGCGCGCGCGCACATCGCGCCACCGCGCGCGCGTTCCGCAATGGCGCGTCGGAGTACGAGCTGCACGTCGAGTATCTCCGCGCGACGCATCACGCCGAGGAAGAGCTGCCGTACGGCAACATCATCGCCCTCAACGAGCACGCCTCGGTGCTGCACTACTACTTCCACGACCGGCAGCGCCTCGATCACGAGCGCCGCCACTCGTTCCTCATCGACGCCGGCGCGTCGTTCAACGGATACGCGTCCGACATCACGCGTACGTACTCGGCGAGCGACCACGACGAGTTCCACGACCTCGTCGCCGCGATGGACGAAGCGCAGCAGGCGATCTGCGACGAAGTAAAGCCGGGCGTGAACTATCCCGACCTGCACATGCTCGCCCATCGCCGCGTCGCCGACATCCTCGCGCGCTTCGACTTCGTCTCGCTCGAAGCGGACGAGATCGTCGGCAAGCGCATCAGCTCCGCCTTCTTCCCGCATGGCGTCGGTCACTACCTCGGGCTGCAGGTGCACGACGTCGGCGGCTTCATGGCCGACCGCACGGGCAAGGCGATCGAGAAGCCGGAAGGGCATCCCTACCTGCGACTCACGCGCAAGCTCGAGCCGCGGCACGTCTTCACCATCGAGCCGGGCCTCTACTTCATCGAGCCGCTGCTGACCGAGCTGGCGAACAGTGAGAACACGAAGTACGTGAACTGGTCGAAGGTCGATTCGTTCCGCAAGTTCGGCGGCATCCGCATCGAGGACAACATCGTGGTGACGGAGCGGGGCCACGAGAACATGACGCGCAACGCATTCGCGGCGGTGTCGTGACCTCGCCGGGCGATCTGACCGCGACGCTCGGCGTGCTGTCGGCGATGATCACGCCGGCGGTGCTGATCCTCGCCTCGGGGTCGCTGATCCTCACGACGTCCTCGCGATTGATCCGCGCCGTCGATCGCGTGCGCGAGATCCTGCCGCTGATGGAGACGCTCGAGCCGAACGACGCGTCACGCCGCGACATGCTGATGAACCAGCTGTCGAAGACGACGATGCGCGCGCGAATGCTGCAGCACACGCTCTCGCTGCTCTACACCGCGATCGGCCTCTTCGTGGCCACGAGCGTGTCGATCGGAGTCATCGCGCTGCTGTCGCTGCAGCTGGCGTGGATCCCGCTGCTGCTGGGGTTCGTGGGCGCGGGGCTGCTCTTCGCGGCGAGCATGCTGCTGATCTACGAGTCACGCATCGCCATCCGCGCGCTGTACGCGGAGATGGACTACATCACGCACCTCGCATCGAACCAAAAAGGGTTCCGATCTCCCGGATGAACTCCGCGTCGCGCAGGTAGTAGAAGCTGCGCATTGGACAGAGGAACGTTCCGCGCTTGCCGCAGTTCGCGTCGACGACCTGCTCGCTCCCCTCCGGCCGCCAATCCTCGCCGCCGCGGATGATCGCCGTGAGCTCGCCGCGGAACGCGTCGTAGGCCTCGCTCTGCCAGACGTCGGCGAGCGGCTGGCGGAAGATGTTCCCCGACGACTTCGCCTGCAGGATGCAGCACGGCGCGACCTCGCCGGTGCTGCGCACGACCATCGAGTACCAGCCGATCACGCATGCGTCGTCGATCTTCCGCGCTTCATCCGCCAGGTGCACGTCCTCCCGCATCCGCGCGCGATGACGAAGTTTTTCGGCGAGCGTGAAATCGGAGCGGCGCACGAAATCGAGCGCCCGCCGGATCGTGCCGCGGGTGCGCCGTTCCGCGGAGAGCCGCTCGATCATCGCGGTGATCTCCGGCGTGATGTCGCGCTCGAAGCTGCTGATGTTGCGGATCACGCGGAACTCGTCGACGCGGACGACCTCCTCATACAGCGCGAGCATCTCCGCGATCTGCGCCTCGCTCATCAGCTTCTCCGGCGGGAGATAGGAGAGGCCGTTGAAGAGGATCGTGTCGGCGCCGATCTCGCGGGCCAGCGCGTACATCTGCGGGATCGTCTTGTAGTTGTCGCGCCAGACGAGGAACTGCACGTCAATGATCGGCCGCCGCTTCTTCCGGATGCGCGCGAGATTGCGGACGTTCTTCAGCACGCGCTCGAAGTTGCGCGCCGGCGTCTGCATCATCGACGCGTACGACTCCGCGTCGGCGGTGTTGAGACTGACCGTGACCATGTCGCAGCACTGCGTCAGCAGCTCGGCCACTTCCTCGTCGAGCAGCACCGCGTTCGTGGTGATGTTCTCGATCGGAATCTTCGCCTCGACGATGCGGCGGAGGATCTCCTTGAATTTGCGGTGGAACATCGGTTCGCCACCGCCGGCGAAGCGGATGGCGCGCGTGCCGGCCGCTTTCATCTCGTCGATGAGCGCCAGCATGCGATCGAGCGGCAGCTCGTCCGTGCCGCGGATCGCCGCGGTCGAACAGAAGAAGCAATCGATGTTGCAGCGATCGGCCGGATAGATCTCGACGTGGTACGGGCCGCCGTACGCCTTTCCGTCGCGGATGCCGCGGAGAATGTTCCGCTTGTCCTCCGCGGTCAGATAGCGCCAGCCCATGTCCATCGGGTCATTGTCTCCTGAACGTGGAGCGCCACGCGGGATGGGCGGTAATCGCCTTCAACGACTCCTCGAGCATCGCCGCGTTCTCGGGCTTGTTGAGCCACGTCGAACGCCCCGACGGATGCGGCAGGACGACCACGTCGAAGCGGCGGCCGTTGCGCGTCGCGCGATGCACGCGCCCGACCGCGTCCTTCAACGGCGCGATCCCGATCAATGCGGCAGACGCCAGCGTGCCGACCGCGATCACGAGCTTCGGCTTCAGCATCGCGATCTCGCGGTCGAGATGCTCGCCGCAGCGCGCGATCTCCTCCGGCGACGGCACGCGATCGCCGCCCGCCTTCTCGTCGCGTCCCGGGAAGCAGCGGATCACGGCCGCGATGTGCACGCGCTTGCGAAACGTCTCCTCGCTGATCCCACGCTGCGCGAACCAGCCGAAGAGTCGCTTGCCTGCCGTGTACGCGAACGGCTTGCCGTGCTCGAGCTCATGCGGTCCGGGCGCCTGTCCGACGAGCATCACGCGCGCGTCCGGCACCGCGCCTGTGACCGGCTGTCCGATGACGTTCGGGCAGGCGCGGCACGCGTAGAGCATCTCCAGATGTCGGGCAAACTCGTCTGATACCATGAGCGTGGCTGATGAAACGCGCCGCCCTCCTCCTCGTCTTCCTGATTCCGAGCGTACTTTCTGTAAGGGCCAACGCCTGGACTCGCGCATCCAATCAACGGATCGCGAAGAAAGCGGCCGCGCTCGCTCCATCCGACCTGCGCACGATGATCGAGCAGTTCAACACCGACTATCAGGCCGGCCTCGCCCGCGCGACGACGAGCATGGAGCTGCGTGCGCAGATCCAAGCGGAAACAAACGCAGCGATCTCCGCCGTCCATTCGCGCAAGCCGATGTCCGAGTTGGTCGAACACCTCGGCGTCCTCGCCCATCTCGTGGCAGAGGCCAATACGCCCGCGCGCGGCGATTACGAGCACTACTTCGAGCGCAGCATGAAGAAGTTCCCCACGGTCTTTTACGGACTGGACATGAATTTCAACGTGCCGCGCCAGCTCGACCGGACCTTCGCCCGCACGGCGAAATTCAATCCGCTCATCGAACTAGAGTACGAACGCGCCGGGAGCTCGGAAGCGTTCGACGACCGCTCCACAGCCTTCGGCGTCGCCTCGGTCTGCTACTCGCACGCCGTCAGCGATCTCGTGAATCTCTACTACTACATCTGGAAGGAAGCCGGAGGCGACGTTCGATCCGCGACGGGACTGCGCCGCGGCAATCTGCTGCTCGATGTCCATTGAACGCGCCATCCTCTCTGTCTCCGACAAAACCGGCATCCTCGATCTCGCCCGCGCGCTCGCGGCGAAGAACGTCGAGATCCTCTCCACCGGCGGTACGGCCAAGCACCTGCAGGACGCCGGCGTCCCGGTCACACCGATCGCGTCGTGGTCGGGCGCACCCGAGATTCTCGGCGGGCGCGTCAAGACGCTGACGCCGAAGGTGTTCGGCGCGATCCTCTCCGACCGCGCGAAGCCGGAGCACGTCGCCGACTGCGAACGGCAGGGCATCCCGAACATCGACCTCGTCGTGGTGAACCTCTACCCGTTCGAGCAGACCATCGCGCGCGAAGGCGTCACGGTCGATGAAGCAATCGAACAGATCGACATCGGCGGCCCGTCGATGCTCCGCGCCGCGGCGAAGAATCACAAGCATGTGCTGCCGTTGTGCGACCCGTCGCTGTACGCGGATTTCCTCAGCGAATTCGAAGCCGGCGAAATCTCGGATGAGTTCCGCATGCGCGCCGCGATCGCCGTGTTCGAGAAGACGAGCGCGTACGACGCGATGATCGCGAAGTTTTTGAGTGGTGCTGATTCGCTGCGGCTCGATCTCACCAAGTTCCAGGACCTCCGCTACGGCGAAAACCCCCAGCAGTCCGCCGCCTTCTACGTCGCGCGCGGCGCGAAGCCGTTCGAGCAACTGCACGGCAAAGAGCTCTCGTACAACAACCTCCTCGACCTCGACTCCGCGATCCGCCTGGCCAACGCGTTCAAGGAGCCGGCGATCGCGATCATCAAGCACACCAACCCGTGCGGCGTCGCGCGGCGCGACTCGCTCATCGATGCGTTGAAGGCGGCGATCGAATCCGATCCCGTCTCTGCATTCGGCGGGATCATCGGCGCAAACCGCACATTCGACGGCGACTGCGCGCGCGCCATCGGCGAGATGTTCCTCGAGGTCATCGTCGCGCCATCGTTCTCCGACGAAGCGCGCGAGCTCCTGCAGAAAAAGAAGAACCTCCGCCTCGTGACCACGACCGCCTCCCTCCCCGACCTCGAGCTGCGCAGCGCCGCGGGCGGCATCCTCGCGCAGAGTCCCGATCGCGTCAGTGGACGCGAGTCGTGGAAGGTGGTGACGGAGACGCAGCCGGCCGATGCCGAGCTCGCGGGACTGGAGTTCGCCTGGATCGTCTGCGCGCACGTGAAGTCGAACACCATCGTGCTGACGAACGAGTCGCAGTCGGTCGGCATCGGCGCCGGTCAGATGAGCCGCGTCGACGCCGCGAAGGTGGCGATCATGAAGTCGATCCTCCCCGCCGCCGGCACGTTCGCCGCGTCGGACGCCTTCTTCCCGTTCCGCGACGGCCTCGACATCCTGGCCGACGCCGGCGTGCGCGCCGTGATCCAGCCGGGCGGCTCCGTGCGCGACGCCGAGGTCATCGCCGCCGCGAACGAGCGCGGCGTGGCGATGGTTTTCACCGGCGAGCGGCACTTCCGGCACTGATCGCGTGCAGCGGGTATCTCGCGTCCTCGGTGGAGGAGCAGTCTTCAGCCGGTGATCTGTCCGAGATGATGCTCGAGATGCTCGAGGTAGCCGGCGATCAGCGCGTCGAGCTTCGTGCGCGTCTCGTCGTTCATCGCATCGATGACGTGCGCGAGATGCAGGTTGTACTCCCGCCAGAGCGCGATCAGCGACGGCCACGATGCGCGGGCGTACTGCTGCGTCTCGACCCAGTAGTTCTGGTCGTATTTGAATCCCTCGGGCTCGACGCGCACGAAGCGCTGATGGTTGTTCGTCGCCGAATCGATGAGATGCCCGAGGAGCTGTTTGCGCGACCATTTCCCGGGCGCGGTCGGCGCCGAGGCGACGTCATCGGACATCGCGTGCAGCAGCGGTGTGGCGTGGTCGACGGATGCGCGGAGCTGGTCGCCGTGAGTCATGCGATGAGGATACGATGCGCCGCGTCATGACCAAAGCTTCCGACATCCGGCTCATCGTCTCCGACATCGACGGCGTCTGGACGGACGGCCGCATCATCTACGTCGGCGAAGACCGCGAGATCAAGGAATTCAACGTCCGCGACGGCCTCGGCGTGAAGCTCGCGCAGAAAGTCGGCATCCCCGTCGCGCTCATCACCTCGCGTCATTCCGCCGCCCTCGAGCGCCGCGCGCGCGAGCTCGGCATCAAGGAGCTGCGGCAGAGCGCGGTCAGCAAGCTGGAGGAGACGGAGAAGCTCGCGCAGAAGCTCGGCGTGACGTTCGACCAGATTCTCTACGCCGGCGACGATCTCCCCGACCTCGCGCCGATGATGCGCGTGGCGATCTCCGCTGCTCCTTCCGACGCGGCCCCCGAGGTCCTCGGCGCGGCGACCTGGAAGCTCACGGCCGCCGGCGGACGCGGCGCGTTTCGCGAGGTCGTCGAGCGGCTGCTGCAGGAGCGCGGCGAGTGGCAGGCGGTGGTCCAGGAACTGATCAGTGGCAAGCCAGAGGCGCAGAGCATTTAGAGGCCGCGTCGTCTACGCGATCCTGAAAGCGCTCGGCGCGATCGTGCGCCGATTGCCGCTTTCGTTCGCCCGGGGATGCGGCGTGGTCCTCGGCACGCTCGCCTGGCTCGTCGCGCGACGCGATCGCAAGCGCGCAATCGAGAACCTCACGATCGCGTTCCCCGACTGGTCATCGGATCGACGCCGCAAAACCACTCGCGCGACGTTCCGCCACCTCGGCAAAGCGGTGTTCGAGATCCTCTGGATGCCGAACATCAACGCGCAGAACCTCGGCGACTACATCGAATACGAAGGATTCGACCGCACGGTCGAGCAGATGCGCGCGGGCCGCAGCGTCATCGTCTTCACCGCGCATTGCGGCAACTGGGAGTGCCTCGCGTACGGCGTCGGCATGGGCGCCGAAGGATTGCCGGTGAGCGTGCTGCAGCGCGAGCGGAACGAGGCCGACATCAATCGCTACATCAGCGACCTGCGCGCCAGCGCCGGCGTGCACACCATCGACCGCGGCTCGGCCGGCGCGGCGCGCGAGATGATCCAGTCGATGCGCCGCGGCGGCATCCTCGCGTTTCTCATCGATCAGAACATGCGTACGGAGAGCGCGAAAGTGCCGTTCTTCGGAAAGCCCGCGCTCACACCGATCGGCCCCGCGAAGCTCGCTATTCGCACGAAAGCACTAGCCGTCGCCGGCTTCGTCGAACGCCAGCCGAACGGCAAACACCTGATCCGCTTCCACGAGCCGTTCGAGGCCACCGGCGATCCGATCGAGCTGACCGCGCGGCTGACGCGCGTGATCGAGGAGCAGATCAGGCGCGTACCCGAGCAGTGGGTCTGGTTTCACGACCGGTATCGGGAGCGGCCGAAGTGGGAGGTGTGAGGAGCGCGGGCGTCCTCGCCCGCAGTCGTCGGCCGTCTCGGCCGGCGACGACTCGGTGCCCGGGCGGGACGCCCGAGCACTGCGGGCGAGACGCCCGCGCTCCTCAAATCACGATCGTCTCGTGAATCGGCTTCCCTTCCCAGAACCGCGCGATCGACAACGGCGAGCAATCGAGCGTCCGGTACTCGCCGTACATCGCCACCTCCGCCATCGCCAGGCCCGCGGCGGGGGCTTCCATCGCGCCGTGGCCGGAGAAGCCGGTCGCAAACAGCAGATTCGCGTAGTGCGGGTGCTCGCCGAGGACCGCGTTGTGGTCGACCATGTTCGTGTCGTAGAGGCCGGCCCACATCGACATCAGGCGGCAGCGCTCCATGCCCGGCACGCGCTCCTGCATCACGAAGTTGATCTTCTCCTCGTAGTACTGCGCGTCGGCGGTCATGTCGAAGCCGGCCTCCGTGAACGGATCGGCGCGACCGATCAGCAGGTTCGGGCCCTCGGGGCGGAAGTAGATGCCGTCATCGATGATCGTCATCGGGATGCGATCGAAGGCGTCGATCGGCGGGAGGTTCGTGATGAACAACATCCGCTTCAGCGGCTTGACGGGCGGTAGATCATCGCCCGACACCCCCGAGTCTTCCATCAGCTGATTCGTCCACGCGCCGGCGGCGACGAACACCTTCTCGCTCTCGATGAACGTCCCGTCCTCCAGCTCGACGCCGCGATACGAGCCTTCGCTGATGCGCAGCCGCTTCACCGCCGTGCGCAGTCGCAGCTCCGCGCGTCCGCCGAATGCCTGGATCGCGCGCTCGTAGTAACCGACCGCCGCGGCGGAGGGATCGAACGCGCCGCAGTCGGGACCGAACACGCCGCCGCCGAACGCCTTCATGCCGAGGATCTCGTTCACCTCGGGGTCGATGTGGTCGATGCCTGCCTTGAGGCCGGGAACCTTTTTCTCCACTTCACGCGGTGTCAGGAACTCGATGCGCACACCGTTGCGCTCCCACTCCGCGCCGAACGTCTTCGCGTTCTCGAACTTGTCTTCCGTCTGGCAGAAGAGGTAGCCGCGCTGATCGAAGCCGATCGGCCAGTCGAGCTCCTCGCGGAAGGCGGCGAGCTTCTTGATCGAATAGCTCGTGAGCTGCATGTTGATCGGCGTCGTCCAGATGTTGCGGAAGCCGCCGGCGGAGAGTGCTGTCGAGCCTTTCGACAGAGCGTCCTCACGCTCGAGCACGAGCACCTTCCCCGGGTAGCCGAGCTGCGCCAGGTGATACAGCGTGCTGCCGCCGATGATCCCGCCGCCGATGATGATCAGATCGAAGTCGGTCATGTTGCCTTTGCGATTGCGATCGCGCAGACGCGCGAAGCTTCCTCTCTGAGCAGCGCTCGCGCGCATGCGCGGAGCGTCTCGCCCGTGGTGCAGATGTCGTCGACGATGAGAATGCGTTTCCCCTTCACGCGATGTGATGCGACGAACGCGCCGCGCACGTTGCGGGCACGCGCGTCACGCGCGAGGGTCGATTGCGGAGCGCCGCCGTGCTTCTTGCGCAGCCGCAGCTCAGTCGGAATGCCGATGCGCTTCGAGAGCGCGCGTGCGATCAGCTCCGCCTGGTTGTAGCCGCGGCGCCGCGCGCGCAGCCAGTGCATCGGAACGGGGACGATGGCGTCGAAATCGCGATCGCGCAGCGTCTCGTCCAGGAGCGCCGCGAGCTGGTCATCGAGGAAATCGTGGCGTTCGAACTTCAAGGCGTGGAGCACGCGCTCCAGCGTGCCGGAGTAGCGTCCCCACGCGTCGCACCAGTCGACGGGAAGCGGATCGGGCATGCAGTTGAAGCAGAGATCGCCGTCCGTCTCACCCAGCGTAAGAATTGTGCAGGGCATCGCGCAGGAGCGGCATTTCGGGACGGTGATTTTCGGCAGCGAGGACCAGCAGGAGGCGCAGACCGGGCCGCTTCGTCCGATCCCGTTGTTCAGCAGGGGAAGCTCGCCTCGGCAGGCGACGCACCACGACGGCAGAACGATTCGCAGCGCCTCACGTCCAAGATTCGACAGCGCGTTCGCGAACACGGCGGACATTGTATCCAGTTGGCAGGGGGCAGTTGACAGGTGGCAGATTGCGAACGGCCAACTGACAACTGCCAACAGACACCATGTATATTCAGCCTATGAAAAAAGCGGCACTCCTTCTCGGAATCGTGATCGTCTCGGCCGTTCCGGCGTTCGCTCAGAACTCGCAGATCGGCATTCTCGTCGGCGGCAGCAAGCGTTTCTTCGCCACGAAGGACAGCGTGCAGTCCGACAACTGGAAACTGAGCAACTCCGTGCGCGAGATCTGGTACGGCTACAGCCTCGAGCCCGACACCATGATCAAGATCAAGGCGGGCGAGATCACCGCGCCGCTCGGCGATGCGGACGCCGACACGCCGGACGTGAAGAAAGGCCGCATCGAGCATCTCGACCTGGCCATCGATTACCGCTTCAGCGAGACGTTCGGCACCACCGGACTCTTCGCCGGTGCCGGCCTCTACCGGCAGAAGAGCGGCGGCACGCCGGCCGAGGGAACGGATTACGGCTTCAGCGTCGGCGTGAACGGCGATTTTCCCCTCTCGAGGCGCTACGGAATCCTCATCGAAGGGACGTATCACTGGGTGAATTACAGCTACAAGCCGCGCTTCCTCACCGTCACTGGCGGGCTGCGCATCAAGCTGTAGCCGGCGGTATGCGCTTTGCTCCTCTGTTGGGTGAAACGGAGGAGCAAATATGGCCAACAACAATCGCGTCCGCGACGTGATGACGCCTGATCCGCAGTGCGTCAGCGAAAAAGACTCCATCATGGATGCCGCTCGCATCATGCAGAGCGCCGACACCGGCGTCGTGCCGGTCGTCGATGGGAAGAAGATCGTCGGCATGATCACCGACCGCGACATCGTCGTGCGCCTCGTCGCCGAAGGGAAAGACGTGGGCAAAGCGCTCGTCAATGAAGCGATGACGAAGAGCGTGCGCAAGGTCGACGAAGACTCACCGATCAACGACGTCGTCGAGCTGATGTCCAACGCGCAGATCCGCCGCGTGCCGGTGGTGAACAGCAAGGACGAGATCGTCGGCATCGTCTCGCTGGCCGATCTCGCCAACAGTACGACCCCGACCGGCAAGGTCGGCAAGACCGTGGAGGAGATCAGCGAGGGACCGGGAAACAATTAGTACGATAGCGCGATGCGTAACACGCTTCGCATCGCGCTAACCCTTTTCCTCCTCACCACCTCCCTCTTCGCCGCCCCGGCGAAGAAGAAGCCCGCCGCGGCTCCCCCTCCGCCTCTCCCCGTCATCGTCGACACGCACGCCGACACCCCGTCCGAGTACCTCAAGCAGCCGTTCGACCTCGGCGTCTGGAACAACTTCCACTCCGTCGACTACCCCCGCATGAAGGCGGGTGGCGTCGATGCCGAGTTCTTCGCCGCGTATGTCCCGAAGAAGTACGCCAACAAAGGCGCCGCCGCGTTCTGCATGCGGATCATGGAGACCATCCACGAGATGGTCGACGACTATCCGAAGTGGGCCGGCTTCGCCACCTCCACCACCGACATCCGCACCATCTCCGGCGACGGCAAGCGCGCGATCCTCATCGGCATCGAAGGGGGGCACGCCATCGAGGACTCGCTCGATCTGCTGCGCGCCTTCTACCGCTTCGGCGCGCGCTACATGACCCTCACGCACACCAACACGAACAACTGGGCCGACTCGTCGGGCGACGAGGCGAAGCACAACGGCCTGACGGCGTTCGGCAAGGACGTCGTGCTGGAGATGAACCGCCTCGGGATGCTCGTCGACGTATCGCACGTCAGCGACAAGACGTTCTACGACGTCATCGAGACGTCGAAGGCGCCGGTCATCGCCTCGCACTCATCGGCGCGCGCGCTCTGCGATCACCCGCGCAACATGACCGACGACATGCTCCGCGCCGTGCAGAAGAACCACGGCGTGGTGATGGTGAACTTCTACCCCGTCTTCCTCTCGCAGAAAGTGCGCGACGCGGCGAAGCGGCGCGACGAGATGCTCAAGCCGCAGATCGCCGAGCTGAAGGCGAAGGATCCGTCCGAGGGGGACGTGTTCGAGGCAGGGATGGACGAGCTGTACAAGGCCAACCCGCTGCCGAAGATCCCGTACACGATCATCGTCGATCACATCGACCACATCGCGAAGGTCGCCGGCGTCGAATCCGTCGGCCTCGGCTCCGACTTCGACGGCATCTCCGACACCCCCTCGGGGATGGAGCACATCGGCAAGATTCCGAGCATCCGGGCCGAGCTCAGGCACCGCGGATACTCCGACGCCGACATCCGAAAAATCATGGGAGAGAACTTCATGCGGGTGTTCGGCGAGGCCGAGCGTGTGTCCCGGGAAATGAACAAGTAGCGGCGGCAGTTTCGAACGGCCATGAAATCACTGATTCTGAGCCTCTTCGCGGCGTTTGCCGCAATGGCGGTCCTCGCCGACGATGCGCCGGCGCCTAAAGCACTCGATCCAAAGGTCGAGCGCCTTGTCCTCGACTCCGTCATCATCTGCAGGCAGATGACGCTGTCGGTCGAACCGTCGCCGATCACGCTGCCGGGGTCGTTCACCTCGACGCTGATCAAGGTGGCCAGCCCTCGCGCGGTCTGCGAGGCGCAGCTCATCGGCGTCGCCTCGCGCTCCGGCGGCTACTACCTCGGCGTTCCCTGGATCATCAAGGACATGGAAGGGAAGTCGCTCGAGGAGCGGATCAAGAATTTCGCCTGGCAGAACATGAAGGAATCGTTCACCCCGGAGATCGATCACCACGTCACGGTCGATGGCCTCTATCCGGTGACGCTCTGGCAGACGACGGAGCGCGGCCGGATGCCGATGCAGGGTGAAGTCGACGTCGAAGGGGGCGTCTTCTTCCTCGGCCACTTCCGCCGGCTGTCGGATGACGTGAAGAGCGTTCGCCTGAAAGCGTTCGAGCCGTTCCTGGCCAACGCGCCGCAGGAAGGTTCGTCGAAGCCGGGCGTCACGGTCATCGAGTTCTCCGACTTCGAGTGCCCGTCATGCCGTCGCTCCTCGGGTTTCCTCGATCCGATCATCAGCAAGTACGGCGACAAGGTCCGCTACGTGCGTTACGACCTGCCGTTGCTGACCATGCATCCGTGGGCGTTCTCCGCCGCCGTCGCCGGCCGCGCGATCTACAGACAGAAGCCGGCCGCGTTCTGGGACTACAAGAAACAGGTCTACGAGAATCAGGAGAAGCTGTCGGCCTTCATGATCGACGACTTCGCCCGCAACTTCGCGAAAGACCACGAGCTCGACCTGGCGAAGTACGACAAGGACGTCGCCTCGGAAGAGATCAGGAACGAGCTCCTCAAGGCCGCCGGTGCCGCCTTCTCGAACGACATCCGGTCGACGCCGACGTACATGGTGAACGGTCAGATGATCGATCCGGGCGAGACCGGGAAGGGTCTCGAGGACTACGTCGCGTCGCTGCTGAAGTAACACGTGGGGCGGGTTCTCTAACCCGCCCTACGGCTAGAACTGCTCCAGCAAATGCGCGATGTCCTGCCCCGTGGCATGGACGCTGTCGCGCATCACCTGCACGTCGCTGCCGCCGGCGACCTTCCACGTCCCGCCCGAGCGGCGCTCCTGCGTGAAGCGGACCAGCACCTCGCCCGTCTTCGCGTCGACGAGCTCTCCCGACATCCTGCTCCCCGCGGCGCCGGCGCCGTAGCCGACGAGATAGCGCTTCGCGCGCGAGCCGGGCGAGACGTCTTCGACCGTGCCGCGCAGGATCAGCACGCGGGCGCTCTTCGGCGCGGAAGCCACCGACTCCACCTTCACCTTTGACTTCACCTCATCGCGCAGTGCTTCGGTGAAGGATTCGGTGTAGCTGTCGACGACGCTCTTCACCGAGGCGTACGACTTGTCGCTCTCCTTCGGCAGCGGCGTGTTCGAGGTGTCGAACGGGAGGACGACGACGCGGTCGTAATCGCTCAGATGGAACGTCTTCACGATCTCGATGCGGTCGATGTCCGGGCCCCATTCTTTGTAGGTTCCGGGCTCGGTGCTCGGCTTGGCGTTGCCGCGCGCGAGGGCAAGCGGCGCGATGAGCATCAGCAGAGAAAAGAGAAAACGTTTCGCTCGGGTCATGGCGACAATTCTAAATCGCCTGCCACACCAGATCGAGAAACGCCTTCAGCATTCGCCCGGTGAGTCCCCAGATCTCGTACGGACCGTGGTGGTAGAAGTACGCCGGATACCGCCGGTCCCGAAACGGCACGTACCGCACCTCGGGGTTGTGCTCGTCGAGCAACGCGTCGACCGGCACCTCGAACGTCTCGACGACCTCCGCCGCCTGCATCACGTACTCGATCCGCTCGTGCACGACGGCGGCGAACGGCGCGACGAGGAACCCGCTGTGCGTGACGAGGTCATCGAGCCTGCCGAAGACCTCGACCAGGTGCGACGGAATGCCGACTTCCTCCTCCGCCTCGCGCCGCGCCGCGTCTTCGAACGGCTCGCCCGCTTCCACCGCGCCGCCGGGAAAGGAGATCTGTCCGCTGTGCGCGGCCATGTTCTCCGCGCGGCGCGTGAAGAGGAGCGACCAGCCGTCGGGCGAGGCGATGAGCGGGATGAGCACGGCGGCGCGGCGGAACTGCGGCGCCTCGATCTCGATGGCGGGACGGGCGGCGATCAGCGCGCGCAGCCGCTCGAGCGCGCGATCGTCAAACCGCGCCAATGCGGACCTCCGCGAACGGCTCGGCCTCGAGCATCGGGATGCCCTGCACGGCATGCGCGAGCCGCACGATGCCGGGCGGCAGTGGAATCGTCACCTCATCGCCCGGCGCGAGATCGGTTGGCAACTCGATCCAGCGATCGTTCGCGATGAGGCGATATGACGGCTGGCCATACAACCGCGTGCGGATCGTGAAATCGCCGGTGTTGCGAAGCGTGACGGATGACGCGTCGCTGCTGACGACCTCCAGTCGCGGCAGCAGCGGCACGATCCGCGTCGCCGCGGACGCTTTGTACGGTTGCGCCGTGCCGTTCAGCACGCCGAGGTATCCCGCGATGGTGTGCTCGATCGTGCAGTGTGCTTCGAGCCATTCGCGTTGACGGCCCGGCTCGACCGATCCATGCAGCAGGAACTCGGTCAACATGTTGACTTCATCGCCGCCAAGCGGGATTTTCGTCACGCAATCGTCCGGGAACTCGGCGAACTGCGCGTAGTCGCTGACCGCGACCGGCTTGCCGGCATCGAGCGCGCGGATGAGCGTCCCCGACGTCTCCCCCGCCGAGGGGTAGCGGAGATTCACCAGGCGATCGGCAGCGGCGTAGTACGACGAGAAATCTTCGTCCGGGACGTAGCCGGTGAAGACGACGCCATCGCGGCGCATGGCATCCACGTCGATGTTCGGCGCAGGCTCGCCGACGACGAGCAGTGTCAGCGACGGATCCTGCTTCCGTGCATTCGCGAACGCGGCGAGCACCACGTCGGCGCGCTTCGCCGCGGTGAGGAATCCGAAGAGGCCGATGATCCGTCCCTCCGGCACGCTGACGTCGCGATGCGATTCCTCGTGTACGTACGGATGCGGCACCACGTACACCGGCGTCTCGACGCCGAACGACAACAGCCGCTCCGCCGCCCATTCGTTGTGTACGATCACCGCGCGCGAGCGCCGCGCGATGTCGATCGACGCCGGCAGCAGGAAGTTGCCGATCTCGTCGTGCATCCCCGCCGCCCTTCCCCGCGCCCACGCCTCACCCGCGTCGCCATGACTGGCACGCAGTGCTGCGACGTAGGCTTCGACGTCGCCGCGCGCCAGCGTCATCTCGACGATGAGGTGGTGGAGCACGACGTCGTGCAGGACGATGATCCCCGGTTCGCGCATTGCGAGCCGGTAGATCTCTTCGTGGAAAGGATTGTTGCCGAGGTGGTAGATCGGTGGCCCATCGACATCGGGCAACGCGGGAAGCACCATCGACGAGTAGTGCGCCACGCCGGTACGCGCGGGCGGCATCGGCGAATGCCACGCGACGCGCATCAGTCCGCGCTCGTCCGCGCTTCCTGCGCCAGGTACGCCTCGATCAAGCCATCGAGATCGCCGTCGAGAATGCGCAACGGATCGCCCACCTCGAACCCCGTCCGCAGGTCCTTCACCAGCTGGTACGGCTGCAGGACGTACGAGCGGATCTGGGAGCCGAAGCCGATCTCCTTCTTCTCCCCTTCGATCTTCGTCTGCGCTTCCTTCCGCTTCTCTACCTCGAGCTGGTAGAGGCGCGCGCGCAGGAGGCGCATGGCGACGTCGCGGTTCTTGTGCTGGCTGCGCTCGTTCTGGCAGGTGACGACGATCCCGCTCGGCATATGCGTGATGCGGATCGCCGAATCGGTGACGTTCACGTGCTGCCCACCGGCGCCGGACGAGCGGTAGGTATCGACGCGGAGGTCCTTGTCGTTGATCTCCACCTCGATGTCCTCGTCGATGTCGGGATAGAGGTAGACCGAGGCGAATGACGTGTGACGGCGTTTGGCCGCGTCGAACGGCGAGATGCGCACGAGACGATGCACGCCGCGCTCGGCCTTGAGGTAGCCGTACGCGAAATCTCCGCGCACCATCACTGTCACGCTCTTCAGCCCCGCTTCTTCGCCGGCCTGGTACTCGAGCATCTCCGTCGACCAGCCCTTGCGCTCGCAGTAGCGGAGGTACATCCGCAGCAGCATCTCCGCCCAGTCCTGCGACTCCGTGCCGCCGGCGCCGGGATGGATGGCAAGGATCGCGTCGTTGTCGTCGTGCTCGCCGGAGAGCTTCATCGTCAGCTCGATGGCGTTCACTTCCTGCTCCAGCTGCGCGACGAGCTTTTCGATGTCGTCATCGACCGCTTCGCCTTCACGCTGCAGCTCCAGCAGCACCTCGAGCTCTTCCGATTTCGTGTCGAGCGACTCGCCCGCCTGGATGCGTTTCTCGACGCGGGCTCGCTTCCGGCCTACGTCCTGCGCCTTCTCCGGGTCGTCCCAGAAGCCGGGAGCGGACATCTCGCGCTCGATCTCGTCGAGCGTTTTTCGCGCGGAGGCTGGGTCAAAGATAGCTCCGGACGGAACGAAGTCGGGAGCGGAGGTCGTCAACTTTGGTGAGGGTGTCGTCTCGCATGATTTCTCAGTACCGCGATCATAACCACAACGGCGGCGGCCCACGCAAACCAATCGCCGAACCGCACATACGGCGTCGTCGTCTCGCGCGCCTGAAACTCCGCGTAGATGATGCCGCTCTGCCCCATCGGCAGCTCGCGAAGCACGCGGCCCGTCGGATCGACGAACGCGCTGATGCCGGTGGTGCCGGCGCGCAGCAGGTAGCGATCGTCCTCGATGGCGCGGAGCCGCGCCTGGTTGAGGTGCTGCCGCGGTGCCGACGTGCCGTCGTACCACGCGTCGTTGGTGATGGTGACGAGGACGTTCGCGCCGTGGCGCACCTGCGTCCGCGTGATCTGCGGATAGACGACCTCGTAGCAGATCGCCGGACCGTACTGGAATCGTCCGGGGAGCGGCGTGTCGCGCGTGCCGAACTCGAACTCACCGACCGCGTGCACGAGCTTCTCGGCGAAGAAGAGCATCTTGCGCAATGGCACGTACTCGCCAAACGGCACGAGCCGGATCTTGTCGTAGTGACCGATCGTCCTTCCGCCGCTCACGAGGAACGCGGAGTTCCACACTCGATTCACGTTCTTCGGCGCCGCGGCCACCGACCCGAGGATGATGTCGACCCCGTGCAGCCGTGAGACCTCTTCGATCGACTGGCGATAGAAATCGGTGCTGTTGTACGACAGCGGCACGGTCGACTCAGGCCAGATCACGATCTTCGCGCCGCTGCCGATCGCCTCGTTGGTCATCGACATCATGTGTTGGTAGATGGCGATGAGATTCTTGTCGTTCCAGCGCATCTCCTGCGAGATGTTCGGCTGCAGCAGCGCGGCGCGCGTCATCGGGCTGCCGTTCGGGCGATCGATCAGCTTCGATGCGACGAGCCCCGTCGCCCACCAGACGAAGAGGACGATCGACGCGCCGCCGATGACCAGAATGCGCGCGATGCCCTGCGGACGCTGCGTGATCAGCCACGCCACGACGATCGCCGGAATCAGCATCAGGAAACCGACGAGGTACGGACCGGCGACGCGGTCGATCTGGATGAGCGACGTGTAGTCGACGATCGCCGCCGCGATGAGATTCCACGGAAAGCCGGTCATCGCGTGCGTGCGGATGAGCTCCACCACCGGCCACGCCAGCGCGACCACCAGCCAGCGCGCAAACGACGCCGGCCGGATCCGCCAGAAGAGCCACCCGTACAGCGCGCCGAACAGCCCTAGATACAGCGACATCGCGCAGAAGAGCAGCACGCCGACGACGTACGGCAGCCCGCCGTAGTGCGACATCACGCGCACGACCCACGGCACCATCAGCAGCCAGGCGGTGGTCTGCGCGATCCATCCCAGCCCCGCCGCCTGCCACCCGCTGCGCGCGCCGTGCAGCGCGACGTAGAGCGGGATGAACGCGACGAACGCGAACCAGCCGATCGCGACGTTCGGGAAGGAGAAGGCGAAGAGGAGGCCGGAGATGAGGGCGAGGAGGATGCGGAGCGGCATCTACTTCCTGGATCTACTTCTTAAAGAGGGCCTCGAACGCCTTCCTCGCGTCATCCGGCGTCTGCGGCTGGCGCGGCTTGTCGGCGGAGAGGTCCTTCACGATCTTCGGGTGGAAGAGGGCGCATTCGTTGCGGGCGTGTTTGTTCGCCACGCGCACGGGGATGTTCTCGCGGCACTCCCAGAGCGTCGTGGTGTCGAAGGATTTGCAGTTGCCGCAGGTGTGCAGGTCGGCGCCACACTTGAGGCAGGCCTCGTCGTATGTCGGATCCTCGATGCCGACGCGGAGCTGTCCGCATCGGTTGCACTTGAAGGCCTCGGGGCCAAAGCCGCCGGCCGTGCGTCCGCGCGGCGCGCCTTCCATCCGCTGGCGTTGGGGCTCGGGACGCGGAGTCTGCGGACGTTGTCCGCCGCCGGAGGGACGCGAGCCGTAGCCGCCTCCATCCTGATATCCGCGATGCTTGTATTTGCGATCGTCGCTCAAAGTGATTACCTCATGAAAACGTAGTAGACCGCCGCGAGAATCAGCAGCAATCCGATGATGAAAACGATCAATCGGACGGCGAGACGCGCCAGCTTCAACACGAACCAGATTGCGAAGATGGCGACGAGGATGCCAACGATCTCAGCGGTGGTCGGCATTCAGGGATGCAAAGAGTGTAACAGCTTCGCCGAAGGAATTATGTTCATTGGTCACTGAACGAATCGGGAGCTCGTGGCACGCGGAATGACCACCGCCGGATCGTTCGTCCCGTTTTCCGTGAGCGTGTAGAACGGAATCACGCTGCCGCTGAAACTGAGCGTGAACGTCTCGCCCGGCGCAAGGTCGCCGACGAGCTGCGATGCCGGCACGAGCGTGAAGTAGTCGCCGGGAAACGGGAACGTCTTCAGACTCTTCACGTGTCCCGTGTTGTCGAACGCGAGCACCTGCACGATCGCCGCGGTGAGCGTGCGGAATCCGAGGTTGAGACGGAAGCGCGGATCGGGCGCGTCGACGGTGAAGAAGGGGGGCGTGAGGAAGTCGAACGGCAGCACGGCCGGCTCGAATGATCCGAACGTCCCGAACGTGCTGCCGGTCAGGGCGTCGGTGTAGTGACGCGCGAGCACCGTCGGCGCCAGCGGCTCGCTGTCGTCGTCGGGGATGATGTCGAGCGATCCGAGGCCGGTCGTGCCGATCGCTTCGACGATGTCGTCCCAGGCGAGCGTCTGCTTGATGTGATCGAACACGTAGCGGATCGACGGATCGGAATCGCTTCCCTGTCCCGCCGGATGAAACACGATCCGCCCGCGCTGCTGGCCGGCGTTCGACGTGATGCGGAGCGACGTGCGGAACTTCGCGCCGGTCGCACCGATCACCGAGCCGACGATCGGCACGATCACCTTGCGCGTCATGCGACGAAACACCGGATCGGGTTTCATGGTCAGTTCGATCGCGCCGCGGCACGCGCCGTCGATCACCTGGTCGGGCTCGAACTTCGCCTCCACGCGATACGAGAACGACGTCGCCTCGCTCACGCGGTGCGGGATCGTGAACGTCGTCGCCGGGACGTCGTACGACCTCGTGGTGACGAAGCCGTCGGGCGACTCGGTGACGAGATACGACTGCGCGCCGATGTAGCGGTCCCATTCGATCGAGGCCGGCGCGTCCGCCGGCACGGCGCGGACGTTGAGGTCGCAGGGAGTGGCGAGGAGAGCGGGGGCGAGAAAAAGGATCAGGAGGGCAATCGGTCTCATAGGAGCAGTCGAACCGGTTGTTCGACGTACTGCCTCAGCGTCTTTAAATAATCCGCGCCGGCCGCACCGTCGACCACCCGATGGTCGCATGACATCGTAATCTTCATACGGTCGCGGACGACGATCTGTCGCTCTGCTGTGACAACGGGGCGCGCTTCAGCGGCGCCGATCGCGAGGATCGCGACGTTCGGCGGATTGATGATGGCGGTGAATTCTTCGATGCCCCAGGCGCCGAGGTTGGAGATGGTGAACGTCGAGCCCTGGTACTCGTTCGGCTGCAGCTTGCGGTTCTTCGCCTTCTCCGCGAGCGCACGCACGTCGGCGCCGATGTCGGCGACCGACTTCTGATCGGCGTTGCGCACGACCGGAGTGATCAGGCCTTCCGGCGTGGAGACGGCGATCCCGATGTGGATGTCGCCATGCTGCATGATCGCGTCGTCGCTCCAGCTCGCGTTGACGTTCGGATGGTGGCGCAGCGCGAGCGCCGCGGCGCGGACGATAAAGTCATTGAGGCTCAGCTTCACGCCGAGCGCCTCGTTGACCTGCACGCGCATCGCGAGCAGGTTCGTGACGTCGTAGTCGGCCGTGAGGAAAAAGTGCGGAATCGGCCCAATCGATTCAGCGAGACGCTTGGCGATCGTCCGCCGCATCGCCGTAACCGGAATGCTCTTCCCTTCTCCCGTCGCAACGGGAGAAGGTGCCCGAAGGGCGGATGAGGGCTTTGCACTCTTGATGTCACTGGCAACGATCCGCCCCCCCGGCCCCGACCCACTAATCTGATCGAGACTGACCCCCATCTCCGCCGCCATCTTGCGCGCAAGCGGCGACGAGCGCCGCCGTCCGCCCGCCGCGGGCATGGTCACGACATTCGCGGCGGCAGGCTGCGCGGCCACGCGATCGACGCGCGGTCCCTTCATCTCCATCGCCTCGCCGTACTCGCCGGTGGTGTGCTTGATCGAATCTTTTTTGTCCGTTGCGCGGCGTGAGAGCTCCGGTTCTTTCTCGCCCTCAGCGAGCACGAGCGCGAGACGGCCGCCAACCGGCACCATCTCCCCTTCCTTCGCGCTGAGGTCCGACAGCGTGCCGTCGTTCTCCGCTTCGAGATCGAGGTTGACCTTGTCGGTCTCGATCTCCAGCAGCGGCTCGCCCTTCTTCACCGCGTCGCCCGGCTTCTTGTACCAGCGGACGACTTTCCCCTCGGTCATCGCATCGCCCATCTTGGGCATGATGATCTCGGCCATTCTTACTCCCGGTACATCACACGCTTCACCGCCGCGATCACATGCTCTTCATGCGGCGTGGCCAGCAACTCGAGATTGCGCGCGTACGGCATCGGCACATCCTCACCGGTCACGCGCGCGACCGGCGCGTCGAGCTCGTCGAACATTCGTTCGTTGATGCTCGCGGAGATCTCCGCCCCCGGTCCGAACGGCTTCCACTGCTCCTGAACGACGACCGCGCGATGCGTCTTGCTGATCGACGCGTACACCGGCTCCATGTCGAGCGGACGGAGACAGCGCAGATCGATCACCTCGACCTCGATGTTCTCGTCCTTCGCCAGTTTCTCCGCGACGATGAGCGACATCTGCAGCATCCGTCCCCACGAGACGATCGTGACGTCGCGCCCTTCGCGCGCCAGACGCGACTGCCCGAACGGCACGGTGAAGTTCGGATCGTCCGGCACTTCGCCCTTCATCCCGTACAGCGCGGCGCTCTCCAGGAACATCACCGGATCTTTTCCGCGGATCGCCGTCTTCAGCAGCCCCTTCGCATCGGCGGGCGATCCAGGCGCGACGACCTTGATGCCGGGGAAGTGCGCGTAGAACGACTCGAACGACTGCGAGTGCTGCGCGGAGAGCTGCACGCCCGCGCCGTGCGGTCCGCGGATGACGACCGGAATGTCGACCTGGCCGCCGGAGAAGTAGCGGATCTTCGCGGCGTGATTGAGGATCTGATCGGCGGCGACGATGGCGAAGTTCACCGTCATCATCTCGACGATCGGACGCAGGCCGAGCATCGCCATGCCGACCGCGGTGCCGACCATGCCCGCTTCCGCGATCGGCGTGTCGATCACGCGCTGCGGGCCGTACTTCTTCAGCATGCCGGCGGTGATGCGGAACGTTCCTTCGTAGATCCCGATGTCCTCACCCATGATGAGGACGTTCGGATCGCGGTCCATCTCTTCCATCATCGCGGCGCGGATCGCGTCGCGGTAACTCATTTCAGACATGCACGCTCCAACATCTGTCATCCTGAGCCGCGCAGACGGCGAAGGACCCGTATCCCACAGGCGAAGCGCATGAATCGACGGATCCTTCGCGCTCTTCGGTGCTCAGGATGACAAGGCCGCTCATTCGCTGACATCCTCGGCGACCGGCCGCGGTCCGTGCTCGGCCACGACGTCGGTGAACAGCTCGGCCGGATCCGGCACCGGGCTCTCTTCGGCGAACTTCACCGCCGCGGCGACGCGCTCCGCCGCCTCGTCCTCGAAGCGCTTCACGTCGTCGTCTTTCAATCCGCACATCTCGGCGAGACGGTTGCGGAGGATGAGGATCGGGTCGCGATGCTTCTGTTTCTCCACCTCATCCTTCGAGCGATACGGCTGCAGGATGTCGGCGGCGCCGTGACCGGAAAAGCGGTACGTGATCGCCTCGACGCAGTACGGCTTGCCGTCCTGGCGCATCTTGCTGATCACGCGATCGGCGACGCCGCGCACGGCGAAGACGTCCTGCGCATCGACCTTCTCGCTCTGGATGTTGTACGCGTTCACGCGGGCCGCGAGATCGGTGAGCGCGGAATGGCGATCGATCGCCGTCCCCATCGCGTAGCCGTTGTTCTCGATGACGAAGAGCACGGGACACATCCCCTGCTTCCCCCACAGCCCGGCCATGTTCATCGCCTCGTGGAACGAGCCGATGTTCATCGCGCCGTCGCCGAAGTAGCAGACGACGATGCGCTCGCTCTTGTTGTAGCGAAGCGCGTACGCGGCGCCGGTGGCGAGCGTGAGATGTCCGCCGACGATGCCGTAGCCGCCGTAGAACCCGTGCTCGACGTCGAAGAGGTGCATCGAGCCACCCTTCCCCTTCGAGACGCCGGTCGCTTTGCCGAAGAGCTCGGCCATGACCTTGCCCGGATCGGAGCCGAGCACGAGCGCATGCGCGTGATCGCGATAGCCGGCGAAGACGACGTCCTGTTTCTTTGTGGCGCCGAGGATTCCGACGCAGACGGCTTCCTGCCCGCTGTAGACGTGAAGGTATCCGCCGATTTTGCCTTTGCGGAACTCGCGCTCCGTCGCTTCTTCGAAGCGGCGGATGAAGATCATCTGCCGGAGGATTTCGGTCCACTCCGGCGCACAAGCCGCGACATCAGCGACGGCAGTAGACGGTTCTGATTTCTGCTTCCCCATGAGGGTCCCGGATTCTAAGCAAAAACTGTGCGTCACGCTATGCGGCGCGGCGCCGCGATCGGACAATCTATGCGTTAACCTAACGAAATGCCCCGTCCAATCGCGATTGGCCTCCTGCTTCTTGTCCTCTCCTTCCCCGCCGTTGCCGCGATCACCGCACCGACCGATCGCGAGAAGTGGATCGTCATCGATGCCGGCGATCTGCACGTCTTCAGCAACGCCGATGAGCGCGAGACGACGGAGATTGGTCGGAACCTGGTGCGCATGCGGGAAGCGATCGGACGGATCACGCAGCTCAAGGTGCGCTCCGCGGTTCCGACCAACGTCTACGTCTTCCGCAACAGCGCCTCGTTCGCACCGTATCGAGACGCCGCCCTCGGACGCCGCGCATCGATCAGCGGTCTCTTCCTCGGCAACGAGCAGGCGAACTTCATCCTCCTCGACGCCGACGCGCCGGGCGGCATCGATCGCGTCGTCTACCACGAGCTGACGCACTACTTCGTCAAGAACACGCTCGCCGGACTGCCCCTCTGGTTCCACGAAGGGATCGCCGAGTACTACTCGACCTTCTCCGCGCACGGCGACAGCGTCGACCTCGGCATCCCCGTGAAAGAGCACGTGCTCTGGCTCCGCGATCAGCCGCTCATCCCGCTCGCGCAGCTCTTCGCCATGGACACGAGCGACAAGGATTACAACGAGGGCTCGCGCCAGGGCGTCTTCTATGCGGAGTCGTGGGCGCTGATGCACTACCTCCTCGCCGGCAACGCGCAGCGTCACGATCAACTGCCGAAGTTCCTCGCGCTGCTCAACGCGAAACAGCCCGCCGGTCAGGCGTTCCAGCAGGCGTTCAACGTGTCGTTCGAGGAGATGGAGCGCGAGCTGAAGGGCTACGTCCGCGGCCTCGCGTTCCACTACCGCCGCTACTCCGTCGCCGATCTCGCGTTGCCGCAGGTCGCGGCGCCGCGTCCGATGGATCACGCCGACGTGCTCTATCGACTCGGCGATCTCCTGACGCGCGGCACGGACGGCCGCGGCAATGCGGATGCGGAGCGCTTCCTGAAAGGCGCGATCTCCGAGAACGCGGAGCACGCCGCCGCGTACGCGACGCTCGGCCTGCTGCACGACCTCGGCGGCCGCGCGGCCGAGGCATCGATCGAGTACGAGCGCGCGGTGAAGTTCGGATCGAACGATCCCGACGTCTACCTCTTCTACGGTGTGACCGTGTTTCGCAATGTCTACAACGCGGCGCGCGGAGCGAAGACGCCGCCGGGTGAGCTGCTCCGCGCGCGGCAACTCTTCCAGAAAGCGGCGGAGCTCGCGCCGCAGTCGGCGCGCGCGTATGCAGGCATCGGCGCGACGTATGTCATCAGCGAGGACGATCCCGCGGCCGGCATCGCAGCGCTGGAGAAATCGATGTCGCTCTCGCCCGGCCAGGACGACGTCGCGTTCAACCTCGTGCAGCTCTACGCGCGCGCCGGCCGCCGCGACGACGCCTCGCGATTGTTCGAGGACGTCGTCTCGAAGAGCGGCTCCCCCGACGCGATCCGCCAGTGCCGCGAGGCGATCCTCTTCGCCGACGTGCAGCGCGCGCAATCGCTCATGCAGCAGAACAAGATGGACGAGGCGGTCCCTATCCTCCGCTCCGTCATGAGCAGTACGACGAATTCGGACCTGAAGTCGCGCATCGCGGCGTTGATCTCCAGCTACGAAGGCCACAATCAGGCCGAGCTGCAGGCGGGACAGATCAATCAGGCCATCGAGCTGGCGAACAAAGGAAAGATCACCGAGGCGCTCGCGCTCATCGATGCGCTCCTGCCGCAGATCACCGATCCCGAGCTGCGCGAGAACACACAGACGATGCGGGATGAGATGGTGAAGGCGTCGAAGCAGAAGAAGAAGTCGTAGCGACTAAAACCGGCGCGAGATCCCGATCGAGATCACCCCGCCCGTGCCTTTGATCTCGTCGCGATAGACCGACAGGTCGTAGGTGTAGTAGCGCGCCGCGACGAACGGCTCCCACGCGCTTTTCGTACGCAACGCGAGCCCGGCGTCGACATTCCAGGTGTTCTCCGAGCCGAAAACGTTCGACCGTACGAAGGTGGGACCGACGCCGATCCACGATGTCGTGCGCCCGATGGGGAAGAGGCGCCGCACATCGACATGAACGACATGCAGATCGTAGTTGCCGCGGATGATGTCGACGGCCGGCGCGAACGACCAGTTGCCGCGCCGCGCCTCGATCTCGACCGTGCCGGCGATGTTGCCCTGATAGCTACCGATACGTACGCCGCCGCGGATCTCGGCGTGGAGAGGGAGAGCGAAAAATAAAACCAGGAGAAGGGTCTTCATGCGAGCAATACGTCGCACTCGCACGCATCGTCCAGCGGTCTACGCCGGGGCCAGACCTTCGTCGAGATCCGTTCCGCGCAACAGGAAGATCATCGCCACAACCGCGAGCACCGCGCCGTTCACCCCGAGCGCGATGGTGATCGACCAGCGCTGCGCGACCCATCCCGCGAGCAGGTTGCCGAGGGGCATGCCGCCGCGGAACGCGAGCATGAAGATCGACATGACGCGGCCGCGCATGGCGTCGCTCGTCGTGAGCTGCACGAGCGAGCTGTACATCGAGATCACGCCGACGATGCATGCGCCGGCGAAGAACGCGATGGTCATGCTGATCGCCAGGTTGCGCGAGAATGCGAACGCGAACAGCAGGCAGGCGAACGCCGCCTGCAACGTCAGCGCGATGCGTCCCTTCTTCGCTGCGTTTCCGGTCGCGGCCACGACCAGCGCGCCGGCGACGGAGCCGACGCCGTACGCCGTGAGCAGCCACGAATAACCCCGCGCGTCGAGCTTGAAGATCGAGCGCGCGACGACCGGGAGAAACGTCACGATCGGCATGCCGAGGAACGTGCCGGCGAACGCGAGGAAGGTCAGGAGCTGGAGCGACTTCCGTTGCCAGACGAAGCGGAAGCCGTCCTTCATCTCATCCATGAAGCCGCGCTTCTCGCCGCTCGCGCCGGCGACCTGCGGCGAGCGGATCATCATCAGCGCGATGATCACGGCGACGAACGAGAGCCCGTTCACGCCGAAACAGATCGCGGCACCCCACGCGGTGAGGGCGAGGCCGGCGAGGATCGGGCCGATCACGCGCGCGAGGTTGAACTGCATCGAGTTCATCGCCACGGCGTTCGAGACATCCTCGCGCTTCACGAGCAGCGGCAATAGAGAGATGTAGGCGGGGCCGCTGACCGACTGGGCGCTGCCGGTGAGAAAGGAGAAGAGGAAGATGTGCCAGACCTGCACGGTCCCCGTCCAGATCAGAAATCCGAGCATGAAGGCGAAGCTCATCTGCATGTACTGCGAGAGGAGCATGATGCGGCGGCGCTCCAGGCGGTCGGCGAGCGCGCCTCCGATCAGCGAGAAGAGAAGCATCGGACCGGTGGCGAGAAAGCCGTCGACGCCGAGGAGGAACGCGGAGTTGGTCATCGAAAGGACGACCCAGCTCTGCGCCACGGTCTGCATCCACGTGCCGGTGGTCGAGGTGAACGCGCCGAACCAGAGGAGGCGGAAGTCGCGGTAGCGGAGGGCGCTGAAGGTGCGGGCGAATGCGCCCTGCGGCGCCTGGAGCTCCGACTCCAACGCCTCTTCCTGCGGGAGCGACGAGCTCATGCCCCCGCTCTCACCTTCAGCCGGACGTTGCGCCCGGCTGTGTGGGCGTGGCAGATGGCGACGGCGAGTGCGTCGGCGGCGTCGGCGGCGAGCTGCATGGCCGCGCAGCCGGGCAGCAGCAGCCGCACCATCTTCATGACCTGCTCTTTTTCCGCGGCGCCGTAGCCGACGACCGCGCTCTTCACCGAGCGCGGCGCGTATTCGAAGATCTCGAGCCGCGCGCTCTGCGCCGCGAGGAGGATGACGCCGCGGGCATGCGCGAGCTGCACGAGGCTCTTCACGTTGTGGCCTGCGAACGGAGTCTCGACGGCGATGGCGTCGGGCTGCGTGCGATGGATCACCGCGCAGAGCTCCTGGTGAATCCGCTCCAGGCGCTCGGCCAGCTCCGCGCCGCGCTTTGTCCCGATCGCGCCCTGCTCCACGAGCGCGAGGCGTCCGCGCTCGTAATCGATCACGCCGAAGCCGGTGATGATGGAGCCGGGGTCGACGCCGAGTATCCTCACGCCTTCGATTGTAGCGAGTTCCGGAAGCGAATCTCGTAGATGGGACGACCTTGTTCCCGATATTTCGCTTCGTAGTTCGTCCGCGGCGGATCGTCGGGACCGGGGACGCGACGCTCGGCTGGAAAGCGCGCCTCGATCAGCGGCGCCGCGGCCTCGAAGTACTCCTTGTGATCGGTGACGTAGATCCCCCACCCGCCCGGCACGAGCACCCGGGCGAACTGTTCGAGCACCTCGGGCCGGATGATCCGCCGCTTCTGCTGCTTCGACCGCGGCCACGGATCGGGAAAGTAGACGTGCACTTCCGCGATCGAGGCGTCGGGGATCATGTCCTTGAGCACCAGATACGCGTCGTGATTGATCAGCCGGATGTTCGTCAGGTTCCGCTTCATCACCCGCTCGCGAATGACGCGGTGGTAATGCAGCGACTTTTCGATCCCGATGATGTTCAGGTCGGGACGCTCGGTGGCGGTACCGATGAGAAAGCGGCCCTTCCCCGAGCCGATCTCGATGATCGTGTCGTGGTCGTTGCCGAAGAGGTCGCGCAAATCGAGACGTACGAAGCCGGTCTCGCGGGGATTGAGTGAGGGATCGAACATCATTTGAGGATGTCGATCGCGCTCGCCACAACCGCCCTCACCCCCGCCCTGATCGTCGCCTCCGGCATCGGCGCGAACTTCGACGAATGCAGCGACGGCAGCGGCTGGCCGCTCGCGACGAGCGCGGGGTCGACGGCGCCGACGTTCAGCATGACCGACGGGATCTTGTGGTCGAGCGAGTAGAGGCTGAAGTCTTCGCTCACCATCAGTGGGTCGATCTTGATGACGTTCGCGGCGCCGAGCTCCTTCGAGACGACGGACGCGAGGCGTTCGGTCAGCGCGGGGTCGTTGTAGGTCGAGCCGATCGACTCGTGCTCCAGGTGTTCGAAGATCGGCATGCGATCGTCGGCGATTCCGTTGGTGACGGCCACGCCGCGCGCGACGCGCGCGATCCCTTCGAGGACGCGTTTGCGCACTTCGGGTTTGTACGTGCGGACGGTCAGCAGGAGCTGCACCTGGTCGGGGATGATGTTGCGCTTCGTGCCGCCGTGGATCGAGCCGACGGTGACGACGACCGGATCGAGCGGTGAGTTCTCGCGGCTGACCAGCGTCTGCAGCGCGAGCACGACTTCCGCCGCCATCACCACCGGATCCTTCGTCTTCTCCGGCGACGCGCCATGTCCGCCGACGCCGCGGATGGTGAGGTTGATCGAGTCGGCGCTCGCCATCAGGTAGCCCGGCGTGTAGCCGATCGTGCCGGCGGCGAGGCTGGCGTTGTCGTGCACGGCGAACACGTAATCGGGTCGCGGGAAGCGCTCGTACAGGCCGTCGCGCAGCATCGCTTCCGCGCCTTTGACCACTTCCTCCGCCGGCTGCCCGATGAGGATCAGCGTGCCGTGCCACTTGTCCTTCATCGACGCCATCACCTTCGCGGTGCCGATGAGCGTCGTCATGTGGACGTCGTGTCCGCACGCATGCATCACGCCTTTGTTCGCGCTCGCGTACGCAAGACCGGTCTGCTCTTCGACCGGCAGCGCGTCCATGTCGCTGCGGATCATCAGCGTCGGTCCCTTGCCGTTTTTCATCACCGCGACTACGCCGTAGCAGGTGGCCTCGGTGTCGGTGTACTTGCCGACGCGCTCCGTTACCTCATAGCCGAATTCGCGCAGACGAGCGGCGACCAGCGCGGATGATTTCGCTTCCTGCGTCGACAGCTCGGGCGCAGTGTGCAGCGCCTTGTACGTCTCCACGAGCTGCGGCAATTCTTTCGAGACGCGATCGTCGATCGACTGTGCAGCGAGAGGAAAAGCGAGGAGAAGGAGGACGAAAGTGCGCATGGCCCGCGAAGATAACAGATGGCAGTTGGCCGTCGGCCGGATCTCCTGCCCACTGCCAACTGCCACCTGCGAACTAAAGAGCCATCTGTCCGTCGGCCAAAACCTCGCCCGCCATCGCCACCTGGTTCTTCCCATTCTTCTTGGCGAAGTAGAGCGCGGCGTCGGCGCGGGCCACGAGGTCGGCGGCGTTCACGCCGTCGCGCGGGTAGACCGACACGCCGACGCTGATGGTGATGCGCAGCGTGCGATTGATCGACGTCTGCGGGAACTCGCGGCGCTCGACCACTTCGCGCAGGCGGTTCGCGGCGTCGCGCGCAGACGACGTCGGCGTGTCGGGGAAGATGATCGCGAACTCCTCGCCGCCGTAGCGCGAGACGATGTCGCTGTCGCGCGCGTTGGTCATCAGCTCCTCGACCAGTCCCTTGAGAATCTCGTCGCCGATCGGATGGCCGAACGTGTCGTTGATCCGCTTGAAGTTGTCGATGTCGAGCATCGCCAGCGTGAACTCGTTGCCGCTGCGCGCGTGGCGGTGGATCTCCTTGGCCAGCGCTTCCTGGAAGTAGCGGTGGTTGAACGCGGGCGTCAGCGCGTCGATGAACGTCAGGCGCTTGATCTCCTCGTACTGACGCGCCGACTGCAGCGCCGTCACCGCCTGCACGGCGAAGATCTCGAGGGTCTGCACCTTCTCGATCGTCGGCACCTTGCGGTCGTGCGGCTGGCGCACCGAGAGGTATCCGATCGGCTGCTCGCCGCTCACGAGCGGGACGATCAGCATGTCGTTCTCGTGCCAGTCGTCGGGAAGGAAAACGCCGGTGTCCTCCGGCACGACGAAGAAATCGTGCTCGCTCTGGCGCAGTGACGTGTGCGGCACGAAGAAGGAGTTCGAGACGCGGAACTCGGGATTGAAGAACGTCTCGATCTCCGCCGACGACACCTTCTTCTTGCGCACCTCTTCCCAGATGTCATCGAGGCCGGCGTGCGCGCGGCGGACGTATTCGCCCTGCTTCGGCTCGAAGAGTGCGAAGACGATGACTTCGAATCCGAGGGAGTTGCGGATGGCCTGGGCGATACGGGTCAGCGCGGCGTCGATGTCGAACGAGCCGATGAGCGAGTTGGAGACCTCGAGAATCGTCGACATCGTCACGGCCTGCTTCTCGAGCTGTTCCGTCTTGTCGCGCATCTCGCGGCGGAGCAGCTGGTCCTGCAGGGAGAGCGCGGTCTGGTTCACCAGCAGCGTCAGCAGGTTCATGCTGCCGCTCTTCAGGATCGCCGGATCTTCGGTCTCGAAAATCAGGATGCCGTAGATGACTTCCTGCGTCTGGATGCCGATGAGCACCTGGATGGCGCGGTCGGTCGACAGCGGGAAGCGGCGCATGTCGGCCTGGAAGACGAACGCGCGGCTCGGCGCCGACTGCGCGAAGCCGGCCGATTCGACCCACTTCAGAATGTCCTGATCGCTCGGCAGGCATTCGCCGAAGCGGTAGACCGTGCCGGGTATGTCGGGATTCGTCTCCCACGTCACGACCGCGCACGCCTGCAGCTTCGCCAGCCGCGTCATGAGGCTCATCAACCGCCGCAGCGTTTCCTGGTCGCCCTCGGCGGAAAGAATCTGCGTCGACGACTCGGTGAGGATCGACAGCTCGCGATTGCGCCGCACGAGATCGGCGTTCTGCTGCTGCATCTCCGACTCGGTGCGGATCGCGTACGCGACGAGCAGCAGCGGCAGCACGGCGAGCGTGAAGCCGGCGATGCCGTACGTCGAGAACAACATGATCTCGATGCCGACGACCGGGCTGCCGAGGATCAGCATGCGGCCCTGGGCCATCACGACACGGCGGAAGTCGAGCGGATCGGCGTCGCCTTCGAACCAGCGGCGCAGCGATACCAGGAGTAGATGGAAGATCAGGTAGCCGACCAGCAGCAGGATGTAGCCGGAGATCTTCGCCATCACCGGCGCGCCCGGGAGAACGGCCGAGGTGTAGAGCAGCGCCGCGATGGTGTACGAGAGCGCGAGCTGCGCCCCGCCGTAGACCGGCTCGAGCCGGACGCTCTTCTGCCTCAGGAAGAGATAGACCGCGTGCAGCAGTGTGCCGATGGCGACCGAGACGAGTGCCACCGGCGCGCTGTGGAAGAGGATGATTGCGCCAAAGACGACCGACGCCTCGAAGCTGACGGACGCCTCCCCTGCCTCGATCCGGAAGAAAGAGGCGGCGAGAACGAGCCCGGCGAAGAACAGCGCGTAGCCCGCGAATGACGCGTCGTGCGTGGCAAACGCCCACACGACGGCCACCGCGGTCAGTACGACGACTGCGATCTGCCAGCTTCGATAGAGTGCGGCACGCGGCATACGCCTCTTTAGACGTGTGAGAGAGACATTTATTTTACAACTACAATCGCGCTTCCATGTGGGAAGCGGTCATCGGACTGGAAGTCCACGCGCGACTTCTGACCAATACGAAAATCTTCTGCGGCTGCGCCGTCGCCTTCGGAGCGCCTCCGAATACGCAGGTTTGCCCTGTATGTCTCGGCTATCCCGGCGCGCTGCCGGTACTGAACCGGAAAGCCGTGGAGCTGGCGATCCGGATGGCCATCGCCACGGATTGCACGATCCACAACCGCTCCATCTTCGCCCGAAAAAACTACTTCTACCCTGACCTCCCCAAGGGCTACCAGATCTCGCAGTTCGATCGCCCGCTGGCGACCGGCGGAATGGTGAACGGCATCCGCATCACCAGAATCCACATGGAGGAGGATGCGGGAAAGCTGCTCCATCACGGCGATGTGTCGCATGTCGATCTGAATCGGGCCGGGACTCCGCTCATCGAGATCGTCTCCGAGCCTGACATCCGTACGGCCGCCGAGGCCGATGCGTATCTGACCAGGCTGCGGCAGACGCTCATGTACGCCGGCGTGTGCGACGGCAACATGGAGGAAGGCTCGCTGCGCTGCGACGCGAACGTCTCGGTGCGCAGAACCGGCGAGCCGCTCGGCACCCGCACGGAAGTGAAGAACGTGAACTCGTTCAAATTCCTCCGCGCGGCGATCGAGTACGAGATCTCGCGGCAGATCGCGGTGATCGAAGGGGGCGGGACGATCGATCAGGAGACGCGGCTCTTCGATCCGAACAATGGCGAGACGCGCGTCATGCGCTCGAAGGAAGAGGCGCACGACTACCGCTACTTCCCGGAGCCCGACCTGCAGCCGCTCGACGTCGACGACGCATGGATCGAGGAAGTGCGGCGTTCATTGCCCGAGCTCCCCGCGCAGCGCGCCTTGCGCTATCAGAGCGAGCACGGGCTCTCGTCGGTCGATGCCGACATCCTCGTCGCGAACCGCGAGATCGCGGAGTACTTCGACGCGACGGTCGCCGCGAGCGGCAACGCGCGGGCCGCGGCGAACTGGGTGCGCAACGACGTGCTGCGCGTGCAGAACGAAGGGGTCGACTACAAGCTCGCGCCGGAAGGGCTGGCGAAGCTGATCAAGCTGATCGACAGCGGCGCGATCGGCGGCAAGGCGGCGAAGGAAGTGTTCGAGGAGATCTCGGCCAGTGGCGAAGATCCGGAGAAGGTCGTCGAGCGGAAGGGACTGTTGCAGGTCAGTGACCCGGCGGTCATCCGAGAGGCCGCGCAGCGCGTCATCGAGCGCAACGCGACGCAGGTCGAGCAGTACCGCGCCGGCAAGGTGCAGGTCTTCGGCTTCCTCGTCGGGCAGTTGATGAAAGAGACGAGAGGAAAGGCGAAGGCGGAGCTGGCAAACGACATTCTTCGCGAGCTACTGGGCTGATCCACCCATCATCTTCTCCACCGGACTCGCCGTCTTCTTGTAATCCGCCGGCACGACGAACAGCGACGGCGCGACGTTCGTCTTCTTCACGTTCGTCACGTTCGTGGTCGAGCTCATCTCGATCAGCGAGCCGCTGGTGCCCTGCCCCACCTTCATGTGCGTGATCTGGCGCAGCGGGAAGCCCTTCACCGCTTCGCTCTGCGCGGCGATCAGCTTGTCGAGCATCGGGAAGCCGGTGCTGCCAAGGCGGCGCTGGAGGAACGAAGCGGCCTCGGTGGGGACCTTGTCGGTCGTCCAGGTCTCCATCGTCAATTCCAGGTGCATCGCCTGCGCGCCGATGTTCATGTCGGCGCTCGCGGTGACGACCTTATGCTGCGTGGCATAGCCCTCGATCGTGCCGCCGTCGCCCGCGTCGCGGACATTCACCTTCTCGTTCGACATCTTCACCATGCCGGCGAGCGCTGCCGCATTCAGCGAGCTCAGGTCGAGTTGCCAGAACGTTTTGGCCTGCGGATCGAGGACGTCGATCGTCGAGCCGCCATTGTGGGAAAGGGCGACCGAACCGTTGCGGAACATCATGCCGTCACCGCTCTTGAACTCGAGACGCATGTTGCCGCCGTCGACGGTGATCTGGCCCGCCTGTTCCGAGGCCTGCATGCCGGTGGTCACGGTGCGAAAGTCGTAGGTGATCCCTGCCGTCGCGGGAAGGGTGGCGAGGACGATAACGACTGAGGACAGAAAGCTTTTCATGTACGTCTCCAGTGCTATGATTCGCCGCAAAATTCCGAGTAGCTTCGAGCCCCTTGCAGATCGTCTAGTTTGAGGAGGTTACACCTTGCGTCGTTTCAGACTTTTGATACTGATTTCGGCAGCATCACTGGCAGTGAGTGGCGTGGCATATGGATCCGGCTTCTCGATCTTCGAGCAGGGGGCAAAAGCGACCGCGATGGGTGGTGCGTTTGCCGCGACGGCTGATGATCCCTCGGCGATCTTCTACAACGTCGCCGGAATCGCGCAGTTGCGCCGTATGGAAGTGAGCGCGGGCGGAACGATCATCAATTTCGCCAATGAGTTCCGCGGCGATCCGAACGACACGCTCACCTCGGGCGGGTTCGGCGAGTACAAGCATCACACCTTCATCCCGCCCAACGTCTACGCCGTCATGCCGATCGGCAACAATCTCACCGTCGGCGTCGGCACCTTCGCGGGATACGGACTGCGGACGAACTGGGACGATCCGTGGATCGGCCGCTTCATCTCGCGTGACGCGAACGTGAAGACCGTGTCGGTCGAGCCGGCCATCGCCTGGCAGACCGGCGACGGACGCCTGGCCATCGGCGCGGGCGCCGAGTACCGCCGCTCGCACATCATCCTCGACCGCAACAACCCCGGATTCAACCCGTTCAACCAGCGCGTCTTCGACGCCGTCAACGCGCACCTGAACAGCGACTGGGACAGCGCGTGGGGCTGGAACGTCGGCATCCTCTTCAAGCCGTCGCCCACCTGGCGCCTCGGCGCTTCGTACCGCGCCGACATGACCATCGACTACAAGGGTGACGCGGTCTTCACGCAGATCCCGAGCGGCAACCCGATCGTCGACGCCGGCGTCAAAGCGCAGCTTCCGCCGAACCAGAAGATCAACACCTCCATCAACTTCCCGGCCACGGCCATCTTCGGCGTCGCCCACACAGTGAGCGTCTGGGACATCGAAGCCGATGTCACGCACACCACGTGGAGCCGCTTCAAGGAGCTGGCCGTCAACTTCGAAACGACGCCGGCCCTCAGCTTCGTCCGCCCGCAGAACTGGGAGGACACGTTCTCCTACCGCCTCGGCACGAACGGCCGCGTGGCCACGCACTGGGACGTCCGCATGGGCCTGATCTACGACGAGAACCCGCAGCCGACCGAAGGCGTCGGCCCGCTGCTCCCCGATTCAGACCGCACCGCGCTCTGCTTCGGTGTCGGCTGGCACAACGGACCGTTCACGGTCGATCTGGCGGAGATGGTCCTGCACTTCAAGAAGCGCAGCACGAATGGTCTCAGCCCTGAATTCAACGGCACTTACAAGACCGATGCGAATCTCATCGGCATCAACCTCGGGTACAAGTTCTAGGTCAAGGAGAACCGAATGACGCGCAACAGAAGCTACGCACGCATTACAGCGGCACTGCTGTTCGTGGTCCTGGCGGCCGTTCCGATGTTCGCCGCGCAGGGCAAAGCCGATTTCTCGCACATCGTCGCCCTCGGCGACAGCTACACCGCCGGTTGGGTCAACGGATCGCTCAACGAGCGTCATCAGATCTACAGCCCGGCCGCGATCTTCGCGCTGCAGACCGGCGCGAGACTCTGCCAGCCGACGGATTCGGCGACGGTCGACTGCTTCGCGCAGCCGCTCGTCACCTGGCCCGGCATCCCGGGTGAGCTGCAGCTCACCTCTCCGTCGCTCACCGGCGTCATCGCCACGCCTTACAACGGCGGTCCGGCGATGAGCGGCTTCGCCCGCCCGTACAACAACATGGCGACGCCCGGCGCGATGCTCTTCGACATCCTCAACACCAAGGGCACGGAACAGACGCCGGTGACGTTCACGCAGGCCACTCCGTTCGGCCTGGTCGTCGAGCGCGGCCTCGGTAGCCAGGTCGATCAGGCCGTGGCGCAGCATCCGACGTTCGTCCTGGCCTGGATCGGCGGCGACGACTTCTTCCTCGCCGCGACCAGCGGCGTGGCGGTCGACTGCACCACCAACCCGCCGTTCTTCAACTGCCTCACCTCGATCGAGACCTTCAAGACGCAGTACGCCGCGGTTCTCGACAAGATCATCGCCGGCGCACCGCAGGCCGGCATCGTGGTCGGTGACTTCCCGGCCGCGGTCTTCACGCAGATGCCGTACACGTCGCTGATTCCGGCGATCGTGCTCGACACCACGCTCAAGCCCGTGCTCAACAACGGCCAGCCGATTCCGCTCTTCGGCATCGTCAACGGCGCTCCCGCCGCGCTGCCGCTCGGCTCGACCGTGCTACTGCCGTCGGCGACGAAGCTCCTCAGCGGCACCGGCATCCCGCCGCAGCTGGCGACGCTGCCGCCGTTCAACACGCTGCCGAACGCGGGCAAGCCGCTCGCCGACGCCGACGTCCTCACGCCCACCGAACAGGGATTGATCGGCGCGCGTATCACCGCGATCAATCAGGCGATCAAGGACATCGCCGCCGCGCGCAACATCCCGGTGGCCGATGTGACCGGCTTGTTCAATCGCATCAAGGCCGGCCAGGTCAACGTGGCGGGCGTTCCCATCACCGCCGCGTACATCACCGGCGGCGCGTTCGGTCTCGACGGCAACCATCTCACCGACATCGGCTACACGCTGCTGGCGAATGAGTTCATCAAGACGACGAACAGCGCCTACGGCACGCACATCCCGCTGGCGCCGACGTCGCGCTTCTTCCAGAACAACGACCCTGACACGGCGGAAGCGATCAGCGGCAACAACGTGATGTCGACGATTCCGACGTTCTCGCCGGAAGCGATCAAGACGCTGGAGTTCTTCAAGGGAGCGCCGGCGCAGCCGCGCTTCCGTACGACGACGCACGGCGACACCACGAAAGGTGCGGCGAAGGACAGCAAGCAGCAGTAGCCATCAACGCATCGAAATGAAAAAGGCGGCCTGCGGGCCGCCTTTTTTTGTGCATTACGTTTTGCGTTACGTTCCTGCCGGTCGTCCCCGCGGAGACGGTCTCGAAATATCGATCATCGCCATCCGCTCCTTCTCGTCGTACCAGCAGTGGAAGCGTTTGATGCCGGGGACTTCGATGTCGTAGAAGCGAAAAAAACTCGGCACGTGAAGTGATGTCGATTTGTCTGACTGACGAATCTTCGCCGCGCCTTCTTCTTTTTTGTCGAGCGCGCGGATGCCGATCACTTTTCTCTTCTTGTCGTAGTAGAGGTTCGCGCTGGTCTTCCCGCGGAGCCTCAACATGTTGGCGACGGGCGACGGCAAACGGATCAACCGCGACTGCACAATGGTCGCCGAGGCGGGAAAGCGCTCGAACTCAGGCTGCGGCTCCCATTTCTCAAATGCCATCACTCCGACTCCTCACCCTTCACGAACCCCGCTGGCGTAGGTGATAAGATCATAAAATTCCGAAGTTTTTTGTCAACAATTAATCGCACTCGTTTGCCTCCCGAAAAACGGAGGTGGTGCGGGGATGATTCCGGTTTTAGTCACAAATAACATCGTTTTTATGACGAACTGAACCAGGTGGCAGCCACGGCTGAGCCCGGCTAACTCTTTGCTATCATTCGCACTTCCTCGGGGTACTCATGAAAACCTTCTGTCTCGTCCTGGTAAAGCCGTCGCATTACGACGACGACGGTTACGTCATCCAGTGGTTTCGTTCGGCCATCCCGTCGAACTCCCTCGCCGCCCTCTACGGGCTGGCCCGCGACTGCGCCGAACGCCAGGTCCTCGGCCCCGACGTACAGCTCGACATCCATCCGATCGACGAGACCAACACGCGCGTCCGCCCCGAAAAACTGGCGAAAATGATCGAGCGCGCGGGCTCCGGAATGGTGATGCTCGTCGGCGTGCAGTCGAATCAGTTCCCGCGCGCGCTCGATCTCGCGCGTCCGCTGCGCGAGCGCGGCATCCAGGTCGCCATCGGCGGCTTCCACGTCTCCGGCACCATCAGCATGCTGCAGGGAATCGATCCCGACCTCGACGCGGCACGCGCCCTCGGCGTCTCACTCTTCGCCGGTGAAGCGGAAGGCCGGCTCGACGAAGTGCTGCGCGACGCGATGAACGGCGAGCTGAAGTTGCACTACAACTTCATGAACGATCTGCCGTCGATTCAGGGGACGCCGATCCCGCTGATCACGGCACTCCGCGCGTGGCGCACCGCGAGCGGAATGACGAGCTTCGACGCCGGCCGCGGCTGTCCGTTCCAGTGCTCGTTCTGCACGATCATCAACGTGCAGGGACGCAAATCGCGGCGCCGCTCGGCGGACGACATCGAGAAGATCGTCCGCGTGAACGTCGCGCAGGGACTGCACAGCTTCTTCATCACCGACGACAACTTCGCGCGCAACACGGAATGGGAATCGATCCTCGACCGCCTCATCTCGCTGCGCGAGGAGGGGATCAAGATCCACTTCATCATTCAGGTCGACACGCTCTGCCACAAGATCCCGCGCTTCATCGAGAAGTGCGCGAAGGCGGGCGTGCGGCGCGTCTTCATCGGCCTGGAGAACATCAATCCCGACAGCCTCGTCGGCGCGAAGAAGCGGCAGAACAAGATCACCGAATACCGCAAGATGCTGCTGGCGTGGAAGGAAGCGCGCGTCATCACCTACGCCGGCTACATCCTCGGCTTTCCGAACGACACGCTCGAATCGATCCGCCACGACATCGAGATCATCAAGCGCGAGCTGCCGGTCGACCTCCTCGAGTTCTTCTTCCTCACTCCCCTCCCCGGTTCCGAGGATCATCAGACGCTGGTGCGGCAGGGCGTGGAGATCGACGCCGACATCAACAAGTACGACCTCAATCACGTCACCACCGGACATCAGAAGATGTCGAAGCAGGAGTGGGAAGAGGCGTACCTCATGGCGTGGAACACGTACTACACGATGGACCACGTCGACAAAGTGCTGCGCCGCCTCGTGGCCAAGCGCGCCAGCGCCAGCAACGCCATCCTGCTGATGACCTGGTTCAAGGGATCGATCCACATCGAGGGCGTCCATCCGCTCGAAGCGGGACTCTTCCGCTACAAGTTCCGCCGCGACCGCCGTTCCGGTTTTCCCGTCGTGCCGAAATGGAAGTTCTATCCGGCCTACGTCTTCGAATCGATCGCCAAGCTCTCGCGCTGGGCGAAGCTCTACTTCGGACTGCGCAAGGTGTACGTGCAGATCAAAAAGGATCCGAAGCGGTACGAGTACATGGACACGGCGCTCACCCCGGTGGCGGACGACGACGTCGAGATGCTCGAGCTGTTTCATAACGAGCGGCCGGTTGCCGTCGGGCAATAATCCGAGGTAGCCTCGGCGCGGGGACTTACGCGGGTCGAAAACCCGCCATGCTGTCGAAAATCTGGAGCGCCGCGACGCTCGGCATCGATGCTGTCCGCATCGTCGTCGAGGTCAATGCCGGCAACTCTCACCAACCCGGATTCTGTCTCGTCGGATTGCCCGACCCCTCGGTGCGCGAAGCGTACGCGCGCGTGAAGGCCGCCCTGCACAACTGCGGATTCTTCCTCCCCTGCAAATACATCGTCGTGAACCTCTCTCCCGCCGATGTCCGCAAGGAAGGATCCACATTCGATCTGCCGATCGCCCTCGGCATTCTCAACGCCCTCGAGCTGATCCCGGCCGATCTCGTTGCGGAACGCGTATTCGCGGGCGAGCTGTCTCTCGATGGAACGATCGCGCCGATGCGAGGCGCACTTTCGATCTCCGCTTCCCTCGGCCGCGATGTTCGTGAGCTCATCGTGCCCGAAGCGAATGCCAGGGAAGCTGCCGCGGTGAGCGGCGTGCGGGTAATCGGCGCGCGTCACTTGCCCGGGTTGATCTCGCATCTCCGCGGCATCGCACCGATCGCGCCGACCATCTCCACCACTGTCTCGCCGCCCACGCATCTCGCGGATTTCGCCGACGTGCGCGGCCAGCTCCACGCGAAGCGCGCACTCGAAGTCGCGGCCGCCGGCGGGCACAACGTGCTGTTGATCGGCCCGCCCGGCTCCGGCAAGACGATGCTCGCCAAGCGCCTCCCTTCGATCCTGCCGCCACTAACGCTGCGTGAGGCGATCGTCACGACGCAGATTCACTCCGTCGCCGGGATGCTCCCGGCAGGCAGCGGCCTGTTGACTGCGCGTCCGTTCCGTTCGCCTCATCACACGATCTCCACGCAGGGTCTCGTCGGCGGCAGCTCGATCCCGAGGCCGGGCGAAGTCAGTCTTTCGCATCACGGCGTCCTCTTCCTCGACGAGGTCGCGGAGTTCCGTCGCGAGACGCTCGAGGTGCTGCGTCAGCCGATGGAGGACGGGCGCGTCACCATCTCCCGCGCCGCGCGGACGATCACGTATCCCTCCCGCTTCACGCTCGCCGCGGCGCTCAATCCGTGTCCCTGCGGATACTTCAATGACAAGCGCCGCGAGTGTCTCTGCACGCCGGCGCAGATCACGCGGTATCTCAGCAAGATCTCCGGCCCCTTGCTCGATCGCATCGATCTGCAGGTTGAAGTGGGGGCGCTCACAACGGACGAGATCTCGTCACTGAAGCAGGGCGAATCGTCGGAGTCGATCCGCGCTCGCGTTGAATCGGCGCGCGCCATCCAGCGCGAGAGACTCAATGCCTGCAACGCCGAAATGACTCCCCGTCACATGCGCCGCTTCTGCGAGCTCGACGCTCCATCCAAGCGCCTCCTCATCTCCGCCATCGATCGCCTCGGCCTCTCCGCGCGTGCACACGACCGCATCCTGAAAGTCGCGAGGACCATTGCCGATCTCGCGGGAATGGAACGGATCGAGTCGGCGCATGTGGCGGAAGCGGTGCAGTATCGGGCGCTCGACCGGGCGTACTTTCGGACGGGATGACTATGGTAAAACGCGCCCATGCATATCACCGTGCCCCACCACACGACCCGTGAAGAAGCGCGACGCAAAATCGAGGAGCGGATGACGAACCTCGAGCGCCAGTACGGCCACTACGCGACCGACATCGACAAGAGCTGGGACGGAGACCGCCTGACCTTCTCGGTCAAGGCGCGCGGCATGAGCGGATCCGGATCGCTGGAGATCACCGACAGTGAGGTGATCGTCGACGGCAAGCTGCCGCTGATGGCACGTCCGTTCGAGTCAAGGATCAAGAGCACGATCGAACGGGAAGCGGTGGCGATGTTTGGTTGAACAGTCACCATGTTGCCGGTTACCGGTTGCCACACGGCAACTGGGAACCTGGCAACTGGCAACTCGTTAACTAGCGTCTACGTGCAGGATCTTCTTCAGCGCGTCGACATTGGGATCGACGAACAAGCGGCCGTCGACTTCGACTGCCGGATCCGTTCCGAGGTGGACCGTGCTGGAGGACTTCAAGTCCTCGGGCCGAACCAACTCGTGATCCACGTGATGCTGCGACAGGAAGCCTGCGATGAGGCTCGTCTTCTGTCGTTTACTGCCGGGGAAAAACCGTACGGTCATCTTCCCCTCCTCTCACACCCGGTTACATCGGGAGTTCCATAAGATTTGAACGATCAATGAACGGTAAGCCCGTTCCGGTCATATGTCAAATAACAGCCAGTGGGTTCCCACGTATACTTCGCTGAACGTGGCGTTCGTCCGCCTCATTCTCAAGAACGCACTGCGAAATCGGCGCCGCACGTTGCTGACCACCCTCAGCGTCGCCGTTTCCCTCTTCCTCCTCGTCAGCCTCCGCACCCTGATCACGGAGATGAAGGGCGACACGTTGATGACCGAGCAGTCGGGCCGCCGCCTCATCACCCGCAGCGCCGTCTCCCTCCAGGTCCCGCTGCCGATCGCCTACAAGGAGAAGCTGGCCCGCGTCCCGAACGTCGACCGCGTCTCCGAATACCAGTGGATCCCCTCCTGGTACCGCGAGCCGAACGTCCCGCTCATGATCATCGCCTGCGACCCGGAGTTCATGGGCACCGACCCGCAATACGCCATCCCTCCTGACGAACTGCCGGCGTTCAAGGCCGACCGCACGGGCCTGATCGTCCCGCAGAAGATGATGAATAAATACGGCTGGCGGATCGGCCAGCGGATCACGCTGCGCGGCTCGGTCTTCCCATTCGACGTCGAGGGGACGGTCCGCGCCCGCTTCACCGGTCCGTCGCAGAACGCGATCTTCTGCTGGTACGCCTACTTCAACGAGCTCGTTCGCCGCTCCATCCCCGACCGCGCCGACAAGTCGATGGCCTTCGTCGAGCTGACGCACACCGCCGCCGACGCGCCGGGCGTCGCCTCGCTGATCGACGCGATGTTCACCAACTCGATCGTCCCCACCCGCAGCGAGTCGGAGAAGAACTTCGTCCTCGGCTTCTCCGCGATGCTCGGCAATGTCACGCTCTTCATCTCCGCCATCGCCGCCGCCGTCGTCTTCGCCATCGTGCTGGTGACGACGAACACGATGTCGATGGCCGTGCGCGAGCGGCGCCACGAGATCGCCGTGCTGAAGACGCTCGGCTTCCGTCCCGGTCACGTCGTCCTCCTGATCGCCGGCGAATCGCTCGCCATCTCCACCGCCGGCGCGATCCTCGGCATCGGCGGCGCGCGCGTGTTTTTCCGCGTCTTCGACATCTACGACCTGACGAACACCGTCATCCAGCATTTCGACGTGACGGAGGAGACGATGGCCCTCGCCGCGCTGCTCGCGCTGGTGATGGCGATCGTCAGCTCGGTCGTCCCCGCGGTGAGCGCCGCGAGGACGTCGATCGCGAACACGTTGCGGGAGACGTGATGTTCATCCCCCTCAAATACAACATCCGCAACCTCTTCGTCCGCCGTACGGCGACGCTCCTCACCGCGTTCGGCATCGCCGTCAGCGTCGCGGTCTTCGTTGCGGTGATGGCACTCGTCGAAGGAATGGACCAGACGTTCGTCGCGACCGGTGACGGGCGCAACATCATCGCGCTGCGCCGCGGTGCGGTGAGCGAGACCGGCAGCATCATTGACATCGAAGCGCCGCTGATCGTGCGCAACTTCCCCGGCATCGAGGCGCTCTCGGCGGAACGGCTCGTCTACGTCAGCACTCCGCGGCTGCAGGGCAACGGCAGCTCGAACGTCGTCATCCGTGGACTGAATGACACCGGCCGCGCGCTGCGTCCGCAGGTGCGTCTCGTGCGCGGACGCTGGTACCGGCCCGGCACGCTCGAGCTGACCGTCAGCCGTTCCATTGCCTCCCGTTTCCGCGCCTGCGACCTCGGCGACGAGTTCCCCACCGGCAGTACGCGCTGGAAAGTCGTCGGCATCTTCGACGCCGGCAACACGGCGTATTCGTCGGAGATGTGGACCGATCCCGACGGACCGGCTGCGGCATTCCAGCGCCGCGCGTGGTCGGACATCGTGGTGCGGGCAACCGATAAGGCGGCAATCGCGCCGCTGCTCCATCTGCTCGACGCCGAGCCGCGGATCGACGTCGATGCGCGCACCGAGGTCGATTACTTCGCGGAGCAGACCAAGGCCTCGACACCTGTGCGCGTCCTCGGCAACGTCGTCGCCGTGGTCATGGCCGTCGGCTCGGCCTTCGCCGCGATGAACACGATGTACGCCGCGGTCGGCGCGCGCACTCGCGAGATCGCCGTCCTGCGCGCCCTCGGCTTCTCCGGCCGCGCCGTCGCGCTGTCGTTTCTCTTCGAGGCAATGCTGCTGGCGCTCGTGGGCGGCGTGATCGGCGGACTCGCCGCGCTGCCGCTCAACGGACTGGCCACCGGCACCACGAACTGGTTCACCTTCTCGGAGATGAACTTCGCGTTCGCCATCACGCCACGCCTGTTCGTGCGCGGCATCCTGTTCGCGATCGCGATGGGAACGGTCGGCGGAGTATTGCCTGCGATGCGGGCGAGCAGGTTGTCGGCGGCGACGGCGATGAGGGCTCTTTAAGCCACCACCGCTTCCCGATACTGAATCTCGTACAACTTCCGATACAGCCCGTCGATCTCCATCAACTCCTCGTGCGTCCCGCGCTCGCGGATCTCGCCGTGGTGGAAGACGAGGATCGAGTCGGCGGAACGGATCGTCGAAAGACGATGCGCGATGACGATCGACGTGCGTCCCGCGAGCAGTGTCTGGATCGCCTCCTGGATCAACCGCTCCGTCTCCGTGTCGATCGACGACGTCGCTTCATCGAGGATCAGCACCGGCGGATCGAAGGCGAGAGCGCGCGCGAACGACAGCAGCTGTTTCTCACCGACCGAGAACCCCGCCCCGCGCTCGCGCACGACCGACGCATAGCCCTCGGGCAGTCGCGAGATGAAGCGATCGGCCTGCACGCGGACCGCGGCCTCGCGGATCGTCTCGTCGCCGATCGACGGATCGCCGAGCGAGATGTTCTGGCCGACGGTGCCGGTGAAAAGGAAAAAGTCCTGTTGCACGATGGCGAACATCCGCCGCAGCGAGGCCTGCTTGTATTTGCGGATGTCGACGCCGTTGATCAGGATCTCGCCGCGCTGCGGCTCGTAGAAGCGGAGCAGCAGCGCCGTGACCGTCGTCTTCCCCGCGCCGGTGTGCCCGACCAGCGCCACGCGCTCGCCGCGATTGACGCGGAAGGAGACGTTCTTCAACACCCATTCGGGCTCGTTGTAGGCGAAGCAGACGTCGCGGAACTCGACCGATTCGAAGTGATCGATCTCCAGCGTGCCGCTGTCGGGGATGCGCACGTCGGTGTCGAGCAGCTTGAAGATCCGCTCGCTCGCCGCCATCGCCGCCTGCAGGATGTTGTACTTCTCGGAGAGGTCGGAGATCGGCTCGTAGAAACGCTGCGCGTACTGGAAGAACGCGATCAGCGCGCCGACCGACAGCACGCCCTGCAGCACCTGCCCGCCGCCGTACCAGACGATGAGGGCGATGCCGGCGGACTGAATCAGCTCGATGACCGGATAGAAGACCGCGTAGTAGTAGATCGAGTCGATGTTCGCGTCGCGATGCCGCGCGTTGAGCTCATCGAACTTCTCCTCTTCCTTCGCCTCGCGGTTGAAGAGCTGCACCGTGGAGATGCCGGAGATGTGCTCCTGCAGGAACGCGTTGATCGCGGCGATGCGCGCGCGCACCTGGCGGTACGTCTTGCGCGCCCCCTGCCGGAACCAGATCGACACGAGCACGATGAACGGCGTGATGGAGAAGAGCACCAGGGCGAGGCGCCAGTTCATCCAGAACAGCACGCCGATGATGCCGATGAGCACGAAGATGTCGCCGAAGATCGCCACGAAGCCGGCGGTGAACATCTCGTTGAGGGCATCGACGTCGGTGGTGACGCGCGTCATCAGACGGCCGACCGGATTACGGTCGAAGTACTGCACGTCGAGCCGCTGCAGGTGCTCGAAGATCTGCTTGCGCAGGTCGTACATGATGTACTGGCCCATGAGGTTCATGAGCACCATCTGCGTGTAGAGCACGGCGAAGTTGCCGGCCAGCACGAACATGTAGACGATCGCCGCGAGATTGATCCCGCTCATCGGATCGAGCGCCCAGCCGTGCGACGTGAGGAGCTCGCCGACCTTCGCCGCCAGTCCGACCGGCTGCGTGCCGAGCGGCTTCACATACAGATCGATCGCCACCGCCACGATCGCCGGACCGGCGATCTCCAGCAGCGAGGAGAAGATCACCAGGATGACCGAGGCGATCGCACGTGCGCGATACGGGCGGAGGTAGCGCAGGAGCCTCCGCGCGAGGTGTGGGTCGAATGCCTTGCTGCCTTCGTCTTCGTGTTTTTCGATGACGTCTGCCATTACGCGATTTCTTCGATCTCTTCTTCGAGTGTCTGCCGTCTGTACAGATCGGCGTAGTAACCGCCGTGCGCGAGGAGCGACTCGTGCGTGCCGCGCTCGACGATGCGCCCGTCGTCGAGCACGATGATGTGATCGGCGTCCTTCACCGAGGAGACGCGGTGCGAGACGACCAGCGCGGTCCGCCCCTTCCGCACCTCTTTCAATGCATTGAGAATCCGCTCCTCCGTCGCCGTGTCGACGGCGCTCAGCGAGTCGTCGAGGATCAGCACCAGAGGATTGCGCACGAGCGCGCGGGCGATCGCCGTCCGCTGTTTCTGCCCGCCCGAGAGCGTGATTCCGCGCTCGCCGATCACGGTGAACAGCCCCTGTGGGAAGCCGGCGACATCGGTCGACAGGCCCGCGAGTCTCGCCGCTTCATCGACCTCCGCGTCGGTCGCGTCGCCGCGTCCGAAGCGGATGTTCTCCGCCAGCGATTCGGAGAAGAGGAACGTCTCCTGCGGCACCATGCCGGTCAGGCCGCGCAACTGACGCAGCGGTATCGTTTCGATCGGCGTGCCGTCGAGGAAGATCGTCAACGGAGGCGGATCGAACGTGCGTGTGATCAATGCGAGCAACGTCGACTTGCCGCTGCCGGTGCGTCCGACGATGCCGATCGTCTCGCCGGCACGGACCTGCATGTTGATGTTCTTCAACACCGGCTGGGTCGACGTCGGATAGCTGAACGTCAGGTCGCGGATGTCGATGTCGCCGCGGACCTCCCCTTCCAGCGGAGTCCCTTCATCCGGCAGGACGCCCGGCTCGACCGACCACACCTCGTGCAGCCGCTGCATCGACGCCATGCCGCGCTGGAAGAGATTGATGACCCAGCCGAGCGCGATGAGCGGCCAGATCATCCGCCCGAGGTAGAACTGGAAGGCGACGAAGGAGCCGATGGTCATCGTGTGCGCGAGGATGCGGCGCGACCCGAGAAAGAAGATGAAGACGAACATGAAGCCGATCAGCGCGTGCAGCGCGGGGTAGAACGTCGCGGTGAGGCGGATCAGCGAGCGGTTGCGCTCCACGTACTGGCGGTTCATCGCCTTGAAAATGCCGATCTCGTTCCGCTCCTGCGTGAACGCGCGGATCACGCGGACGCCGGCCAGGTTCTCCTGCACGCGCGCGGAGATGTCGCCGAAGTAATCCTGCACGGCCTTGAAGCGGACGTGGATCCGCTGGCCGAAGAACTTCACCATGATGATGATCGCCGGCACCGAGGTCAGGGCGATGAGGGCCATGAAGTGCTCGATGCGCAGCATCATCACGAACGCGCCGGCGACGACGATCAGCGACGAAACCGAATGCATGACCGCGGGCCCCATCAGCATGCGGACGGACGAGAGGTCGTTCGTCGCGCGCGACATCAGGTCGCCGGTGCGCTGGTCCTGGTAGTACGACACCGGCAGCTTCTGCAGATGGGCGTAGAAGTCGTTGCGCATCTCGAACTCGATGCGCCGCGACGCGCCGATGATGATCGAGCGCTGCAGATAGAGGAACACGCCTTCGATGGCCGACGCGGCGACGAAGAGCAGTCCGTAGCGGACGAGCGTGCCGCGCGTGATCGCCTTCGACAGCTCGTCGACCGCGTTGCCGACGATCAGCGGCTTCATCAGCGAAAAACCGGCCGATCCGAGGACGCAGAGCCCGCCGAGGAGGAGCGGAGTTTTGTGGCGATCGAAATAGTGAATCAGGCGGCGGAGCGGAGTCATTGTCCCGACTCTATAACGGTTCTTTCAGCGGAAGTCTTCGCATCTCCTGCAGCACGATGCGAAGAACAGACCCGAGCGTGAAGCCCTGCGGAAAGGCGTGCGGGATGCGCAGACCGGCGCCCGACAGCTCGAGAAAATCGAGGGGCGGCTTGCGCCGCGCGAGCGTGTGCGCGAGGCGGCGCGGGAGGTCTTCGCGATCGTCGGCGTTGAGATGCAGCGGCTGCAGGTAATAGCCGAAATGCATCTGCCGCAGCGACGGCGTGCCGTCGGCGAACTCCGGCAGCGTGACGCTGAGCGTGAGCGAGCCGAAGATCCAGTTCTCCTGCGCGAACTCGCCGCGCCAGTAGTCTTCTTCGTCTTCGGTCAGGTGTTCGAGTCGCATCAGCTCTGCGGCGACATCCGCTTCAGCCCGGCGACGATCTCGTCCATCTTCGCCTGATGGAACTCGTTGACGGTGCGCTGCAGCTCAGCCTCCGGCGTCGCCGCCAGGTCCGCGGTGAAGACTTTCTTCAGCGCGCCGGCGAGATAGACCTTCGTCTCCACGCGCCACGCCGGCCGCACGAAGAACTCGGTCTGGATGGTGAGCTTCTTCGGGCCGATGTCGAAGGCGTCGAGGCGGCCCATGGGAGGGTTGGCGAGGTCGGACATCGACGGTAATCGTAACGCAGGTAGGGAATCGGCCGTTGGCGTCACTCCCATGACAGAGATGAGAGTCTACGTGTCGTCGACGTTCGAGGATTTGCAGGAGCATCGGCGGGCGGTGGGCCTCGCCATCCGCCGCGCCGGATGGGAAGACGTGGCGATGGAGTACTACGTTGCCGAGGACAGGCCCGCGGTCGATCGCTGTCTGGAAGACGTCGCCGGTTGCGATCTTTACATCGGCATCTTCGCGTGGCGGTATGGGTGGCAGCCGCCGAAAGATAAGGTTTCGATCACGGAGCTCGAGTACCGCAGGGCGGTTGAGCTGAACAAGCCGCGCCTCCTGTTTCTCGCCGATCCGAAAGCCGCGTGGCCTCCGCTCCTGATCGACGGCAATCGGAAGAAGATCGAAGCGCTGCGCAAGAAGGTTGGAGACGACCGGATCGCCGGGTTCTTCAGCACGCCGGACTCATTGACCGCTCAGCTCGCGCCCGCGCTTCAGAAACAGCTCGAGATCAAGCCGGTCGAGGCGCAGGGCATCGACACCGAGGCCTACTTCCGGTACCTCCGCCGTCGCTATGGGATTCTCGACCTCGACGCGCTGATGGATCCGAAGCGCGACGAGCTGCAACCGCTGCGGCTCGAAAACATCTTCATCGAGCAGAAGGTCAGGGAAGACTCGCCGCCGCTCGAGCTGACGAAGGACATGCTCGAGGTGCTGAAGAACGAAGTGCATGAGGACGATCTGCCGGAGGGGATGACCTACGAAAGGATGTCCGAGCTCCAGCAGTCGTATCTCAGCAAGCCTTCGCTTCCCGTTCTCAGCGTCCTCGCCGCCGAGGAGAACCGCTGCACGATCGTCCTCGGCGATCCCGGCGCGGGAAAATCGACGCTCCTTCGTTACCTGGTCCTATCCGCCACCTCAAGTCTCCCGATTCTCATCGATCTGAAGACATACACGGCGTTGCGCGGCCGCGATCGGTGCCAGACGTTCTTCGACTATTTCGACCGCTTGCATGAGGAAGAGGGATGCCCCGCGGCGGGCGCCGCGCTGCGTCGTCATCTCGATGAGAAGCAGCCGGCGCTGATCCTCTTCGACGGCGTCGACGAAATTTTCGAGCCGGAGGAGCAGGAGAAAATCACGAACCAGATCATCGCCGTCGCGGAGGCGTATCCGCATGCGCGCATCGTGGCGACCAGCCGGATCATCGGTTACAGACGGACGCTGCTGACGAATGCCGGGTTCAGGCACTACACGCTGCAGGACCTCAACCGCGGCGCCATCCTGACGTTCACCCGGCGCTGGTACGAGATGACGCTGCCGGATGCGAGCGACGTGAATTCACGGGTGCAGAGAATCGTGAGCGCATACGACGCTTCCCCATCGATCCGCCAGCTCGCGGGCAACCCGATGCTGCTGACCATCATGGCGATCATCGGCAAGCATCAGGAATTGCCGCGCGCGCGGTGGAATCTGTACGACCACGCGGCGAGCGTGCTCGTGCAGCACTGGGATGTGAAGAAGCACCTCGCCGACAAACAGCTCGGCGCCGACCTGATGGATGACGAGGACAAAAAGGAACTGCTCCGCCGGCTCGCGTACGCCATGCAGAAGGGCCAGGGCGGCCTCGCCGGCAACTACATCCACGGTGCCGAGTTGCAGAAGCTCGTCGAGGAGTATCTCCGCGGCCGATATCAGTTGTCAGTCGAACAATCCGTAAAAATCGCCCGGGCGATGATCGCGCAGTTCCGGGAGCGGAACTTCATTCTCGCGTCGTATGGCGCGAATCTGTATGGGTTCGTGCATCGCGCGTTTCTCGAGTTTTTCTGTGCGTCGGCGATCGTCTATCGGTTCGAGAAGACACGCGACTTGCCGTTTTCAGAGCTAAAGGAGATTTTCGAACAGCATCGAGAGGAGAAGGCGTGGAACGAGGTGCTGCGATTGATCTGCGGAGCTATCGGTGAATCGTTCGCGGCGGACCTAATTGATCAATTGCGCGAGGCCGGTAATGCGAGCGGAATCAAACTGGCGGTCGAGTGCCTGTCGGAGGTTCGCAGAATCGATGCGGTTCCTGATGCCGCAGGCCGCCTCTTGATCGCGACGCTCGATTGTCTCGGCAGCGAAGATCGGCGCGATTGGCTGGTATTACGCGAGATCGCACAGACTGCGGCGGCAATCGGAACGCGATGGGCCCAGCGCGAAAATGTTGTGGCCTGGCTGAGTGCCCCGCCGACTCGATCCGGCTTCGTGACGTGGGCGCTGGGCCACGTAATCGGATGTATTGGGAGCGGGTTGGAAGATCTTAAGTCGCTGCTGTTCAACTTGGCAGGGGTGGAGTCCGATCTCGCAGGCGCGCCGATTTACGCTCTCGGTGCCGGATGGCCGAACGATTCAGAAGTCACCGAGTTCCTCATCCGACGCGCCCTAGAAAGCACGTCGGTCAGGCTAGTGGCTTACAACAGTCTAGGCTATTACCAAAACGCGAATGAACGCGCCGCTGACGCGACTCTCGCCGCAGCAACAGCCGAGGCGGCGCCAAGTGGAGCTGCCACTGACGCGGTGGTGGCCTACTTCCATGAAGATCCTCGCTCAGTGCCGATTCTCATGGCAGCCACACATGGAAACGACGGGTACGAACACGCGGCAGTACGTCGTCTGGAAACTCACATCGGCCAATCACGCGTTCGAAAGCTGCTTCAAAAACTGACATCGCACGAGAGGCTTGGAACACTTGCTGCGCAAATCCTCGCCCGCCACCCCGAAGAACCCAAACCTAAGAAGGCACGTCGCAAAACCGCCCGCCCCTAAGTCCCCCTCTTCACACTCCGCCGGCACTTCGCCTCCGCCCTTTGCTCGATCTGCCGCACGCGCTCGCGCGACAGGCTGAGGATCTCGCCGATGTCGCGGAGGGTCAGCTCGTCGTCCTGCATCACGCCGTAGCGGAGCTTGAGCACGGACTTCTCTTCCAGCGTCAGCGCTTCCACCGCTTTCTGCACGCGGCCCTGCTGGCGGATCTGGTCGAGGTACGGCGTGCGGCTGGTGTCGATCTGCGGCGACATGCCGGGGGAGTGATCGCCGAGCTCGTACCAGAAGTTCCACCACGCCTTCGAATTCGGGTTCGTGTAGAGCAGCAGGCTGGCGAGCTCGCTCTCGTTGATCTCCAGCGATTCGCACACCTTCTTCTTCGCCCGCTCCAGGATCCCGGCGACGTTCTCTTCCGGCCGCGTCAGAAACTCCGCCACCTCGATGACCCGCTTCGGCACGTTGTCGGTGATGCCGTGGCGCAGCGTCAGCACGAGACGCTCTTTCGGCGACAGCTCGGCGATGTGCAGCAGCAGCTCCTCGCGGCGCGACTGCTCCTGCATCTCGTCCTCGGCGGACGGAATCGAGGTCTGCTCGATGACGTCGGCCAGCTCGGTGTGCGACTCGTCGTCCAGCTCCGCATTCAGCGAGAAGTTGTCGCTGTTCGCGTGCATCAGCGTCTGCACTTCTTTCACTGTGACGCCGAGCTCCACCGCCAGCTCTTCTGCCGTCGGGATGTGATTCCCCTCGGTGATGGCATGCGCGATCGCCTTCTCCAGGCGATACATCAGATTCGCGCGCTTCGGCGGAAGGCGGAACGCGCCTCCCTGCTCCGACAGCGCGTGCAGGATCGCCTGGCGGATCCACCACACCGCGTACGTGATGAACTTCACGTTCT
>Ga0193696_1000015_pt1 | contig 87253 bp, 70 predicted proteins | sample L3m1metaG_FD_145074 | JGI IMG/M metagenome (GOLD analysis project Ga0193696, IMG submission 145074) | Soil microbial communities from a riparian zone of the East river system, Colorado, United States - L3m1 | ecosystem: Environmental > Terrestrial > Soil > Riparian zone | place: USA: East River... | reverse complement strand
GCATTGGCGCGCGGCTGGCCGGCGGCGAACTGGCCGAACGTTCCCTTCCCGCTCGAGCGAAGATCGGCATAGATGCGCGAGGTGACGGCGAGCTTCTCCGCGCTCGACACGCGGATCGCGCCGAGGATGGCGAGGAGGTTGAGTCCCGAGAGGCCGGTGACGTCGTCGAGCGTCGCCGTTCCGCGCGCCGGGATGTTGACCGCGATCGATTGCGAGGCATTGCTGTTCCCGGCCGCGCCGGCGGGGAAGAATTCGAGCTGCGCGGCCGCGGCCGTGTCGTACGACGGATTGAAGATGCGGAGGTCGGTGACGAAGGTCTGCCCGAGGCCGTTGATGACGTGTCCGGCGATCGCGACGTCGTACTCGTTCGCCGTGGTGAGCTGGCCGCGGATCTCGCCGCCGGGGAACGCCGCGGAGTGGACGTTCACGTAGAAGTTCGCCGGAGTCGTGAGCAGCGCGGTCAACGTCTCCGCGGGCAGCGAGGCGATGGAGATCGAGCCGCTGGTGCGGCCGTTCGTGAACGCCGCGGCCGAGGTCGCGAAGTTGATGAGGACACCCGCATTCGCCCCCGCGGCGGCGGGGCCGTGGATGTGGGCGAGCGTCGGAGTGAGCCCGGAGGTTGCGACGTCCCACGTCAGCGTATTCGTCGTGGTGTCGATCGATACGAACGCGGAGCCGAACGCGCTCGAGCCGGTCGGCGGGACCTCGTTCGTGCCGCGCAGATCGGCCGCGTACGTGATGACGCCGCCGCTGGTGATCACGAGATCGCCGCGGATCGCGCCGCCGGGGAACTGCGTGGTGTGGACGTTGACGTAGAAGTTGGAGGGATTGGCGATCATCCGCGCCGCGACGTCCGCGGTGACGGCGAACGTGCCGGTCAGCTTGTTGTTGACGAACGTCCCGCCGAGGCCCTGCATGTTGAGGACGATCCCGCCGTTCGCCGAGCCGGGCGCTTTCTCGTGGATGTGAAAGCCGCTGATCGGCGATCCGAGGTTCGCGACGGTCAGGGTCATCGTCATGCTCGTGTGCGTCGCGTCGAACGTGCCGGTGAAGTTGCCGAAGCCGGGTGAGGTCGTTGCCGGGCTCTCCTGTGAGCCGGTCAAAACGGCACCGAAAGTTTGCGCGGAGGCGGTGGGAGAGAGGAGCGCGAGGGTGAGCAGCAGACCGAGAGCGAAGGTACTGCGATGCATTTTTCCTCCTGAAAATAGTTTCGCAAGCAGGAGGAAGCAAAAAAAGGTCCGGCCACGAAGGAAAAGGCGACGATCCTGAAGGAGCCTTGGGCAAGCGGCGCCGCCGGCCGTGCCGGCCAAAAAAAGGTCCGGCCACGCTGGTGAGGCGCGGCCGGGTTACTGCGGAGGAGCGATACCCGCTTGGAAGGCTCCATCAGGCGGCGATCCTGAAGGAGCCTTTGGCAACTAACGCTGCCGGCCGTGCCGGCTAACGGTAATTCAGCGGGAGGGTCACGACGGCGGACGATCCGCCTGCGGTGATGCGGACTTTGAGCGAACCACTCTGGCCATGCAGGGCGATTCCGGGGGCCAGGGCGATGGTGCCGATCGAGTCGATCAGCTGCGCGTCGCTGCCTGCGTCGACCAGCTCGAACATCGCCGGCTCACCATGCTCGCCGGCGGCCACGAGGCGGAAGTAGTTCGGGAAACCCTGGTCGGTGTGGATGTCGATGGCGGCGTCGAGCGTGCCGTCGCGATCGGCGTCCTTGATGTCGACGGTGCCGTTCTCATCGAGGTCGACGCCTTCGAAGTTCATGCGGATCTCGGGACGCGTCTTCACGCTCGGGACGAACGTCGGGTCGCCGCTCGCGTTGTTGACCGCGCTGCCGTAGAAGATCGCCGAGCCCTTCGTCACGTTCGCCTGGACCACGTCGCCGTCTTTCGCTTCGGCGCCGAGGAAAGTGGCGACGCCGCTCGCGTACTGCAGTTGCGTGCCGGCGGCGTAGGAGACCGTCTTCGTCGCGGCGACCGTGCCGTCGGCGCGGACCAGTTCCCACGTCACGTCAGCGGCGGCAACCGTGTAGAGACCGAAGTTGAAGCGGTAGGCGCTGACCGACGACGGCGCGGTGAGGACCGCGAGGTCGCCCGCGGCTGCTGCTTCGCTCGCCTTCACGGCGGGGATGTCCTGACCGAACTCGCCGCTGGCGGAGACGTTGAAGGTGCGGGAGGTGATGGCGACGCGCGAGAAATCGGCGTCGGGGAGCGCGACTTCGATCGCGCCGGTGGCGGCATCCTTACCGAACTTCGTCTTCACGATGTCGGCGATCGAGGTCGTGGTGCGCGCCGGAAGGGCGACGGCCAGCGGGGTAGAGGCGAGGCCGGTGGCGTCGTGGAAGGTGAGCGTCGCGGTGGTGGCCACGGCGCTGACGTTGTGCAGCGTGACTTCGCTCTGCCACTGGCTGCCGTTGGCTCCCGGGCCGGTACCGGCCGCCGGGATGATGAAGCTCGCGGCGCCGGCGGTGAGGGGGAGGAGGGCCAGCGAAGCGGCGGTGATGAAGGACTTCACATTCATGGGGGATTCTCCTTATTTCGTCTGCGGCTCGGGAGGAGCCGCTCAGTTGTTGCCGTAGATACGGGGTGACGATAAGGAGTGTCTAGAAAGTTTATGCGGCTGCGGCATGAAAATATTGTACGAAAAATGAGTGTGGTGGGGCGCCATTGATACGCGGCGCGGGGGCATTCCGTCCAAGGTGGTGCTATCGTTCGCGCGCCATGCCGATCCCTCTTCTCGACCTGAAAGCGCAATACAAAACGATTCGCGACGACGTCCTCCGGGTGACCGAGGAGGTCTACGAGTCGCAGTACTTCATCCTCGGGCCGCGCGTCGACGCCTTCGAGCGTGACTTCGCCGCCTACTGCCATAGCAAGTATTCGGTCGGCGTCTCCTCCGGCACCGACGCGTTGCTCGAAGCACTGATGGTCCTCGGCGTCAGTCACGGCGACGAGGTCATCGTCCCCGCCTACTCGTTCTTCGCCACCGCCGGCGTCGTCGATCGCCTCGGCGCGAAGCCTGTCTTCGTCGACATCGACCTCGCCGACTACAACATCGATCCCGCGAAGATCGAGGAGAAGATCACCGCCCGCACGCGGGCCATCATGCCGGTCCATCTGTACGGCCAGTGCGCCGACATGAATGCCATCAACGAGATTGCGCAGCGCCGAGGCATTCCGGTGGTCGAGGATGCAGCGCAGGCGGTCGGCGCGGAATTCGGCGGCAAGCGGGCCGGCGCACTCGGCACGCTCGGCTGCTTCTCCTTCTTCCCCTCGAAGAACCTCGGCGGATTCGGCGACGCCGGCGCAATCACCACCAGCGACGCCGCGATGTACGAGAAGCTCGTCGATTACCGCGTGCACGGCATGCGGCCGAAGTACTTCCACCACTACGTCGGCGGGAACTTCCGCATCGACGCGCTGCAGGCGGCGATCATCCACGTCAAGCTGCCGCATCTCGAGTCGTGGACCGAAGGACGCCGCCGCAACGCGGAGACGTACGCCCGACTCTTCGCGGAGGCGAATGTGGGCGAGCGCATCGTCCTGCCGGCGCAGCTCGAAGGACGCCGCCACGTCTTCAATCAGTACATCGTCCGTTTCCCCGCGGGACGCGAGACGCGCGACCGCGTGCTCGAGCACCTGAAGAGCAAGTCGATCGGCTGCGAGGTCTACTACCCGCTCACGCTGCCGCAGCAGAAGTGTTTTGCCGGCGTGGCGGAGGGCTCGTATCCGCATTCGGACGCGGCGGCGGACCAGACGCTGGCCATTCCGATCTATCCGGAGCTGACCGAGAGCCAGTTGGAAGAGATCGTGAAGGAGATCGCCGCGGCACTGCCGTGATCCCGATCCGTCACACGCTTCCGCTCCACGCCACGCCGATCGTCAATCGGGCGATCGTCTTCAGCAACATCACGATGTTCGTGACGCAGATCGCGGTCGGCTCGCGCGCGGAGCAGATCATCCAGACCTTCGGCTACATCCCGGCGAGGCTGGTGCATCCGTCGGTGTGGCAGTACTCGTGGTGGGAGGTGGCGATCACGCTCGTGACCTCGCTCTTTCTACACGGCGGCTTCGTGCACCTCACCGGCAATCTCGTCTACCTCTGGGTTTTCGGCGGGGCGGTGGAGGATGCGCTCGGGCATCTGCGCTACTTCTTCTTCTATCTCGCCTGCGGGGCGGCCGGAAGCCTGCTGCATACGATGATCTTTCCGCTCTCCGTCGTGCCGTCGATCGGTGCGTCGGGGAGCATCGCCGGAGTGCTCGGCGCGTTCCTCGTGCTGCGGCCGCGCGCGCGGATCGTCACGCTGTTCCCGCTCGTCGTCTACTGGGCGATGGCGGAGGTGCGGGCGGTGCTCTTCCTTCCCGTCTGGTTCCTGATGCAGTTTTTCAACGGCTTTCTCTCCCTCGCGTCGGCGGCGCGATCGCAGGAGGCGGCGGGCGTCGCCTGGTGGGCGCACGTCGGCGGCTTTCTCTTCGGCGCGTTGTTCGCGGCGATCTATCGAGGGGCGCGAAAAAGGGCGAGAATGCGCGTCGCATGAGCAGACACGTACTGGTGACCGGTGGCGCGGGCTTCATCGGATCGCATCTCGTCGACGCATTTCTCGAGCGCGGCGACCGCGTCAGCATCATCGACAACCTCTCCACCGGCGACCTGCGCAATCTGAATCCGAAGGCGGAGTTCCACGAGGCCGATCTGCGCGAGGAGCGGACCATCGAGCTGGTGCGCTCGCTGCAGCCCGATCTCGTGTCACATCACGCGGCGCAGATCGACGTGCGGCACTCGGTCGCCGACCCGGCCATCGACGCGGAGATCAACATCGTGGCGACGGTCCGCCTGCTGCAGGCGTCGCTCGACGCGGGCGTGAAGCGCTTTGTCTTCGCGTCGACCGGCGGCGCGATCTACGGCGAGCCGATCACCGAGCCGCAGGACGAGGATCATCCGGCGCATCCGCTCTCGCCGTACGGCTGCGCGAAGCTCTCGGTCGAGCACTACATGCACTACTTCCGCGAGATCCACGGCCTCTCAACGATTGCTCTGCGTTACGCGAACATCTACGGACCGCGGCAAAACTCGAGGGGGGAGGCGGGGGTCATCGCGATCTTCGCCGATCGCCTGCTGCGCGGCGCGGAGGTGACGATCAACGGCGATGGCGAACAGACGCGCGACTACGTCTTCGTCGACGACGTCGTCCGCGCGAACATGGCGGTCTGCGACGACCTCTCGCTCACCGGTCCGTTCAACGTCGGCACCGGGATCGAGAGCTCCGTGAACGAGCTCTATCGCCACCTCGCCGCGGCCGCGGGAGTCGATCGCGACGCGCATCATGGACCGGCGAAGGCGGGGGAGCAGCGCCGCAGTGTGCTCGACGGCCGCAAACTGCGCGGCATCGCGAAGCTGCCGGAGCCTGTGAGGTTGAGCGAGGGTTTGCAGCGTACGCTCGACTGGTTTCGCTTATTTGTGGTTGAATCCGCCCCCTCGTGAACGACCAGACTCTCCTGAAAGCCATCGAAGACCGTACCGCGCGCGTCGGCGTGATCGGTCTCGGCTACGTCGGACTGCCGCTCGTCCTCCTCTTTGAAGAAGGAGGATTCGAAGTCCTCGGATTCGACGTCGACGCCGCCAAGGTCCGGAAGCTGAACGACGGCCAGTCGTACATCCGGCACATCGGCGTCGAGCGCATCGCCGCCTCATTCAAGCGGCGCGCGCGAGCCACCACCGACTTCTCCCGGCTCACGGAATGCGACGCGATCATCATCTGCGTCCCGACGCCGCTCGGCGCGCATCGCGAGCCCGACCTCAAATACATCCGCGTCACGGCGGAGACGATCACCGGGATCCTGCGTCCCGGTCAGCTCGTCGTCCTCGAGTCGACGACGTATCCCGGCACGACGCGCGAAGAGCTGCTGACGCGTTTCGAAGCGACCGGGCAGAAATGCGGGACCGACTTCTTCCTCGCGTTCTCGCCCGAGCGCGAAGATCCGGGCAACGAGCGATTCAACACGCGCAACATCCCGAAGGTCGTCGGCGGCGTGGACGAAGCGTCGTCGCGCGTCGCGCAGGCGCTGTACGCCTCGATCATCGATCAGGTGGTTCCGGTGACGTCGCCCGAGGTGGCTGAGTCGGCGAAGCTGCTGGAGAACATCTTCCGCGCGGTGAACATCGCGCTGGTCAACGAGATGAAGGTCGTGTTCGACCGGATGGGCATCAACGTGTGGGAAGTGATCGAGGCGGCGAAGACGAAGCCGTTCGGCTTCATGCCGTTCTATCCCGGCCCCGGCCTCGGCGGCCACTGCATCCCGCTCGATCCGTTCTATCTGACCTGGAAGGCGGCGGAGTACGGGACGTGGGCACGGTTCATCGAGCTCGCGGGCGAGATCAACACGTCGATGCCGCGCTACGTCGTCGATCGCACTGCCGAGGCGATTAATCGAAGCGGCAGGAGCGTGGTCGGCGCGACGGTCGTGGTGATGGGGCTCTCGTACAAGCCGGATATCGACGACGATCGCGAATCGCCGTCGTTCGAATTGATCGAGCTGCTGCAGGAGCGCGGCGCGATCGTCTCGTACTGCGATCCGTTCGTTCCCGAGGCCCGGCGCGGCCGCAAGCACGACCTCGGTCTGCATTCCGTTCCGTGCACGGCCGAGGAGCTGGCGAAGTACGACGCTGTGCTGATCTCCACGCCGCACGCCGCGTTCAAGGATGCGGCGCTGTATCGGGACGCGAAGCTTGTGGTCGATACGCGGAACATCGTCCCGGCGACCGCGGCGCGCGTACTTGTGCGCGCCTAGACGGCCGTCACGCGGCGGTCGTCCGTCGCTTCCTCGAGCTCTGCTTCCTCCGCCGTCTCCTCCTCCTGCACGCGGTTGTGCAGGAGGCAGACGACGATGGTGATCGGAAGCGTGAGCAGTACCACGAGGATGAGTCCGAGGAAGCTGCGCCGCAGATCGCCGGTGCGCTGAATGGTGGTCGTCGGGGCCCGGGTGACCGAGTAGACCTGCGACGCGGGATTCATCGTGCGCGAGAGGATCAGGTAGATCTCGTTGACCTGCGCGACGAGCGCGCGGCTCTCGCCGCGGATCGCGTCGATGTCGGCCTGGAGTTGGGCGGCGCTCGTGGTGACTCCCGTCCCCCCGTGCTTCACCATCTCCAGGAGCTCCTTGTCGTAGGCGACCGCCTGCTGCGCCGGGATGATGTCGAGCGTGGCGTGGTGGTAGTCGTCGGCGACTTTCTGGCGATAACGAGCTTCGTCCGACTTATTCGACAGCGCGACGATACGGTCGAGGAATGTATCGTTGATGATTGGCGTCACGGCCTCGCCGCCTTGTTTGACCTCGCGAGTACCGGGCGGCTGGGAAGCAGCGCCGCGTGCCTCTTCGGCCATGGAGGAGCTCATGGCGTAGACGGACATCGCGCTGCGGATGGCATCGCTCCGTTGCTGCAGATCGTGCAGCTTCCGCTCGTCGTAATTGATCTGGGACTCGAGGAACTGAATCATCGCCGCGGGATTGCGAACGAGACCGCTGGAGCGGGCGATGTTGAGCAGAGGCTCGACTCGGAAGCGCAGCGTGTCCTCCAGGCGCAGGCGGATCTCGAGCAGCGACATGTGCTGCGTCGGTGTGCGGATGACGGATGCACCGGGGACCTGCTCGAGATCGCGGATGTTCAGGAGGATGCGGCCGATGTTCGATCGAAGGAGCAGGAGCGAGATCATCGGATCGTTCGTCTCGGCGGAGGAGACGTTGAGGATGTCGGGCGAGAGGACCGCCATCGGATAGTCGAGCAGGCGCTGCTCGTTCTCGGCGTCGTTTGACCAGGTCACGAGGATGTCGGAGAGCGTCTTGCGGACGAGGTCCTCGGGGATCGAGCCGGCGGTACGGGTGTAGTTGAGGGCATATTCGTTCTTTCCGAGGCTGTCGCGTTTCGCGTCGAACTCGCGCGCCAGGCGGTCGCGGTCGACCGGCGTCAGCTTCGGATCGGCCATGCGCGCCTGGTATTCGGTGTTCAGCCGCTCGAGAGCGGGATTCGCCTCGAGCACGACGATCGACTGCGAGAAGATCGTGAACGTGCAGAAGCGTCCGAGGTCATTCGCTCGGTACACCTTCAGCAGCACCGGTGTGGAGATGATCGTCGAGGCGTTGAAACTCGCGCCGTTCGGGTAAGTGCCTTTGTCGGCGCCGGAGAAGTTCAGCCGGAAGCGGACCGTCGTCACCGGCTGCGACGGTTTGATGAGCATGACCGTGACGGCGACCAGCGCGTAGAGAATCGTTACTGCCAGCAGCGTCAGGCCGATGACCGGCAGGTAACCGCGCAGGGTGCGCATCAGGTGAGAGACCGAGATCGGAGGGTCGACCGGCTCGCCGCCGGTGTGGTCATTGGCTACACGGGAATCCATTGTTGCTCCTCCGCTCGGGATATCAATTCGCGGCAAGGATCTCAGCGTACTTTATGGACGTCAAGCCGCCGTCATCATTGGAATAAATGTGTGCGAGCGCCGGGTAGCGTTGGGCCATGCCGCTGTTGCCGAAAGAGGAGGAAGTGTTTCCTGCCGGGCTCTTCGAGCTCGAGGCGGTGGAGTATCCCTGGGGCGTCGCGCACGTGCGCAGCAGGCAGGAGAAATCGCTCGCCCGTTTCCTTGCGCAACGGGACGTGCCGTTCTATCTGCCGCAGATCGAGAGTCACCGCAGGCGAAGCGGGCGCGACTTCGTCTCCCACCTCCCGCTGTTTCCCGGTTACGTCTTCTTCCGCGGCGGCGCGCCGGCTCGTGAGCTGGTCTGGCGCAGCAACGTCGCGGCGGCGGTGATCGACGTTCCCGATCAGAGCCACCTCGCGGATGAGCTCGGGCAGTTGCGTGCGCTGCAGCTCGCGGGCGCGTCGTTGCGCGTGGTCGAGGAGCTCGTGCCCGGCGACGTGGTGCGCGTTTCCGACGGCGCGTTCGCGGGCTACATCGGCGTGGTCGAGCGGCAGAAGGGGCGCGACCGGCTGGTGGTGCGCGTGTCGCTGATCAACAAGGCGGTGGCGGTGGAGTTCGAGCGCGAGCTGCTGGCCCGCGGGCGCTGATGGTATGCTGTTCAACGGTTGAACAACGTACCCGGAACCCACGCCATCAGCGACGAAGTTCGCTACCGTCTGCTCACCTATCTGGCCGAGCATCCGGACACCACGCAGAGAGAGCTTGCCGACGCCCTTGCCGTCAGCCTGGGTAAGGCGCACTACTGCCTGAACGCCCTGATGCGGCGCGGCCTGGTGAAGATGCGCAACTTCCGCAACAGCCAGAACAAGGGAGCGTACGTCTACGTCCTGACGCCGAAAGGCATCGAGGAAAAGGTCAACGTCACCTACGCCTTTTTGCGCCGGAAGATGGCCGAGTACGACGACCTGAAGGTGGAGATTGAGCGCCTGTCCGCCGAGGTGCTGGAGCTCGATGCGCGGCGGCAGACGAATAACGGGTAGTGGCAGCAACGACTGAACGTCGGCTGAACCGGTCGGTGTGTACACCGAAGGGGGCGGAGCCCGTTCAGGGGAAGGAAATGCCTGCATGATTCTCGTGACCGGCGCGGCTGGATTCATCGGCTATCACGTCTCGAGGAAGCTGCTCGACCGCGGCGACGACATCATCGGCGTCGACAACCTCAACGACTACTATGATCCGGCATTGAAAGAGGCGCGCCTCCGCATGCTGGAGCCGCACGAGCGATTCCGCTTCGTGCGCGCCGACATCGGCGACCGCGAGGCGATGGAGAAGCTCTTCGCCGAGCACCCTCCGCGCCGCGTCGTGCATCTCGCGGCGCAGGCGGGCGTCCGCTACTCGCTGACGAATCCGTTCGCCTACACCCGGAGCAACATCGACGGATTCCTGACCATCCTCGAAGGCTGCCGCCACCACCAGGTCGAGCATCTGGTCTTCGCGTCATCGAGCTCGGTCTACGGCGCGAACACGCGCCAGCCGTTCTCGGAGCACGACAACGTCGATCATCCCGTCTCGCTCTACGCCGCGACGAAGAAGGCGAACGAGCTGATGGCGCATACCTACTCGAGTCTTTTCCGGATTCCGGCGACGGGACTCCGCTTCTTCACGGTGTATGGACCGTGGGGACGTCCCGACATGGCGCTCTTCAAGTTCACGCGCGGCATCCTCGCGGGCGAACCGATTCCGGTCTTCAATGAAGGACGGATGATCCGCGACTTCACCTACATCGACGACATCGTCGAAGGGGTGATCCGCGTGCTCGATCACACCGCGGCGGCCGATCCGTCGTGGACCGGCGACGATCCCGATCCGGGACGCAGCTACGCACCGTGGCGCGTCTTCAACATCGGCAACAATCGCCCGATCGAGCTGCTCGAATACATCGGCGTGATCGAGGAGTGCCTCGGCAAAAAGGCAAAGCTCGACCTGCTGCCGATGCAGCCGGGCGACGTCCCGTCGACGATGGCGGACGTCGGCGAATTGGAACGGACGGTCGGGTTCCGTCCGCAGACGACGGTGCGCGAAGGGATTCGCCGCTTCGTCGACTGGTATCGCGAGTTCTACGGCCTATGACGAAAAAACGCGCGCTCATCACCGGAATCACGGGTCAGGACGGCTCGTACCTGGCCGAGTTGTTGATCGAGAAAGGGTACGAAGTCCACGGCGTGATGCGCCGCTCCTCGTCGTTCAACACGGCACGCATCGATGCGATCTATCAGGATCCGCACGAAGAAGATCGCCGGCTCGTGCTGCACTACGGCGATCTGAATGACGCGTCGTCGCTGAATCGCATCCTGCGCATCGTCAACCCGGACGAGATCTACAACCTCGGCGCGCAGAGTCACGTCAAGGTCTCGTTCGATACTCCCGAGTACACCGGCGAGATCACCGGACTCGGCGCGACGCGCCTGCTCGAGGCGATCCGCGAGATGCAGACCCGTCCGCGTATTTACCAGGCGTCGTCGAGCGAGATGTTCGGCCTGGTGCGCGAGACGCCGCAGAACGAGCGCACGCCGTTCTATCCGCGCAGTCCGTACGGCGTGGCGAAGGTGTACGCGTACTGGATGACGGTCAATTATCGCGAGGCGTACGACCTCTTCGCCGTGAACGGCATCCTCTTCAATCACGAGTCACCGCGGCGCGGCGAGACGTTCGTGTCGCGCAAGATCACGCGCGCCGTCGGGCGGATCAAACACGGACTGCTGGACACCCTCTACCTCGGCAACCTCGACGCGAAGCGCGACTGGGGCTACGCGAAGGACTACGTCGAAGCGATGTGGCTGATGCTGCAGCACCACGAGCCGCAGGACTTCGTGATCGCCACGGGCCAGACGCACACGGTCCGCGATTTCTGCACGCGCGCGTTCCACGCCGCGGGGATCGAGCTCGAATGGCGAGGCGAGGGGAAAGACGAATGCGGAGTCGACAAGGCGAGCGGCGCGGTTCGCGTCCGCATCGACGAGCGTTATCTGCGTCCGACGGAAGTCGACCTGCTCCTCGGTGACGCGACGAAGGCGCGCGAGCTCCTCGGCTGGACGCCGGGCACCGACTTCCAGCAGTTGGTCGAATTGATGATCGAGTCCGATCTCCGCCTTGCGGCGGACGAAGCACACCTCAAACAGCGATGAGCGATTTCTGGAGCTCCCGCCGCGTCCTGCTGACCGGCGGCGGCGGATTCCTCGGCGGGTTCATTAGCCGGCGGCTCGAGCGCGAACAGCCGGCGGAGATCATGACGCCGCGCGCCGCGGAGCTCGATCTCCGCGATGCGAGCGCCATTCGCGCTTACCTCGCGGCGAAGCGGCCGAACCTGATCATTCACGCCGCGGCGGTCGTCGGCGGCATCGGTGCGAATCGCGAGCATCCCGGCCGCTTCTTCTACGAGAACGCGATCATGGGCATCCAGCTCATCGAGGAAGCGCGGCTCGCGGGGGTGGAGAAGTTCGTCCAGCTCGGGACGATCTGCGCGTATCCGAAGTTCACTCCCGTTCCATTCCATGAAGACGATCTCTGGAACGGCTACCCCGAGGAGACGAACGCACCGTACGGCATCGCGAAGAAAGCGTTGCTCGTGCAACTGCAGGCGTACCGGCAGGAGTACGGCTTCAACGGCATCTTCCTCCTGCCGGTGAATCTGTACGGACCGAACGACAACTTCGATCTGCAGACCAGTCATGTGATTCCGGCGATGATCCGCAAGTTCATCGAAGCGGGCGAGCGCGATGAGGTCGAGGTCGTGTTGTGGGGCGACGGCTCGCCGACGCGCGAGTTCCTCTTCGTGCGCGATGCGGCCGACGGGATCGTGCTGGCGTCGGAAAAATACGACGGTGAACAGCCTGTGAATCTTGGCCGCGGAGAAGAGCTCCGCATCGCCGACCTCGCCGGGAAAATTGCTACGCTGACCGGATACCACGGGCGCATAGCCTGGGACTCGGAGAGGCCGAACGGACAACCGCGGCGGCTCCTCGACGTCACGCGCGCGGAACGCGAGTTCGGATTCCGCGCGGCGACATCCTTTGATGACGGGCTGCGGGAGACGATCGATTGGTATGTAAACAAGCGCCGCGAACAGGGCGTCTCATTGGAACGGCATGACTGATTTGAATCGTCGGGATTTGTTTCTGCTCGCCGGCGCTGCGTCGCTCATTCAGGCGGCTTCGGCGTTTCGTGCCCGGGCCAACACGACGGTCGTGGCCACGCGCGTGACGTTCTCGTTCGGCGAGTCGCGCTACCCGATCATTTTTGCGAAGGAGTTCGCGACGGCGTCGACCTCCATCCGCAAGATCGAGTTCTTCACGCCGCTGTTCGGCGCCGAGCGCAAGGTCGTCAACCCCGCGATGCCGGTCATCAAGGGTGAGGAGATCCATTTCCGCGAACCTGGGGAGTACTACCTGAAGGTCAACGGCGATTACCTGAAGGTCCTGGTGCTCGATCCGTCCGAGGGGACGAAGGAAGCGCTGCTCCGGATGTTCGATTTCTTCGCGGCGAACAATCTCTACCTCGGCGCGGACGACAACGCCTGGTACCAGGATCGGCGTACCTACCTCCGCTCGTTTTTCCGGAGCTGCGAGCCGATGATGCTGTCGTGCGGCCCGAGCCACTGTGTGTGGCGCGAGTGGGTAGGCGATCGTCTCGCCCTGCCGACGCGGATCACGACGCTCACCTCGGCGCGCCTCAGCAACGGCATGGTCACGTACGCCGCGCACAATCTGCCCGAGGTTTATGTGCCCGAGCTCGGGAAGTGGGTGATGTTCGACCTGAACAGCAACTTCGTCCCGCGCTGGCTCGATGCGATGGAGTTGTGTGAGGTCGTGCACGCGAACGGAAAAGACGAAGACGACTTCACGCAGGACTGGCACAGCTACGGCCTCGATCTCTACGCCGGCGTTGCCGCTCGTAACGCGAATCCGACCTACCTCGACGAACTGCGCAGGCAGGCCGGATTGGCGAACGTGCCGTTCGAGCCGGCGCTGGTGACGAATGACGTGGTCCGCGATTCTCTCCTGGTTTCGCTTCGCTGTTACTACGGTGGGGCGGCGTACTGGGGAGGCGACATCCCTTCCGTGCAGCCGAGCGGTACCGAGTTCCTCCCCGGCAATATCCTGTACTGGGCCTCGCTACACGAGAATCAGCTGTTGAAACTCGCGGCGATCGAGTACGCGAAGTACTCCTACCGGCTCGACATGAAGATCGTCGAGCCTTCGGAGCTGCGCACGATGCTCGACCACGGCCACCGCGGAGTGATCCATGCGGCGTTGTGGCGGTCGCGGTTCCCGGCGGCATAACTCCTCCCTCTTCACATTCCCTCCATGTGCGGCATTGCCGGAAAAATCGATTTCCGCGGTGAGCTCGTCGACCGCGCGCTCATCGAGCGGATGTGCGGCACGATCGCGCATCGCGGTCCCGACGATGAACGTGTGTACGTCGCGCCGGGCGTCGGCCTCGGGCAGCGCCGGCTCGCGATCATCGATCTCGATCCGCGCGCCGCGGCGCCGCTGTCGAATGAAGACGGCACGATCTGGGTGACGTTCAACGGCGAGATCTACAACTTCCGCGAGCTGCGCACGGAGCTGGAGCGCAAGGGACACACGTTCCGGACGCATACCGATACAGAGGTGATCGTCCACGCGTACGAGGAGTACGGCGTCGATTGCCTCTCCCGCTTCCGCGGGATGTTCGCCTTCGCGCTGTGGGACGCGCCGCGGAAACGGCTCTTCGCCGCTCGCGACCGGCTCGGCAAGAAGCCGTTCGTGTACGCAAAGACCGGCACCGGACTCGTGTTCGGATCGGAGATCAAGGCCGTTACGGCCGATCCGAGCATCTCCATCGCCCCCGACCTTCGGGCCATCGACCTCTATCTCACGTACCAGTACGTGCCGAGTCCGATGACGGCGTTCGAAGGCATTTCGAAACTGCCGCCGGCGCATTACCTGATCGCGGAGAGCGGCAACGTGCGGGTGGAGCGTTACTGGTCGCCGGAAGCGCGGCCCGCGTCGACGCTGGATCCGCGCGAGCTCGAACGGCAGATCGTCGAGCGGCTGCGCGAAGCGGTGCGGATGCGGCTCGTCTCGGACGTTCCGCTGGGAGCGTTCCTCAGTGGCGGGATCGATTCGGCGACGATCGTGGCATTGATGGCCGAGGCAGCCGACGGTCCGGTGAAGACGTTCTCTATCGGATTCGAGGAGGCCGGCTTCGATGAATTACCGTATGCGCGACTCGTTGCGGAGCGGTACGGCACCGACCATCACGAAGCGATCATGCGGCCGAATGCGGCGGAACTGCTGCCGAAGCTCGTGCATCACTACAACGAGCCATTCGCCGATGCCTCGTCGCTGCCGACCTACTGCGTCTCGCAGATGACGCGCGAGCACGTGACCGTCGCGTTGAGCGGCGACGGCGGCGACGAGAACTTCGCCGGATACGAGAACTACGCAACCGTCCTGGCGTGGGGCCGAGGCGACGTCATCCCGGGACCGGTGCGTCGCGCCGCCGCGCGCGCCGCCGGGGCCGTGCTCGATGCGCTTCCGCACACGGCGACGCTGGCGCGCGCAAGCCGCGCGTTCACGATGTTCGGGGGGGACGTCCCGCGGCGATTCCTGCTGCAGACCTCGATCCTCAAACCGCAGGAGAAGGCTGCCGCGTATACCGCGGCGTTCCGCTCAGCGGTGCGCGGTCAGCGCTCGCCGGTCGCGCTGCAGTGGAGCGGCGACATGGACGCGCTCGAATGGATGATGCGGCACGACCAGAGCTTTTACCTCGCCGACTGCCTCAACGTGAAAGTCGACATCGCGGCGATGGCGAACAGCCTGGAGGTGCGTTGTCCGCTGCTCGACCACGAATTCATCGAGTTCACGGCCACGATTCCGAGCGCGCTCAAGCGTGACGCGCACGGCGGCAAGCAGATCTTCAAGCGCGCTGTAGCCTCGCTGCTGCCGGACGAGATTCTGACGAAAAAGAAGACGGGGTTCGGATTGCCCGTGGCGAAGTGGTTCCGGAACGAGCTCCAGCCGCTGTTGCGCGCGAATCTGCTCGATGACCGAGCGCGTTCGCGTGGTCTGTTCCAGCCGTCGTTCATCCGCCGCATCGTCGACGATCATGTGGCCGGCGCGCGCGACTGGAGCACCCGCCTCTGGGCCCTTCTCTTTCTCGAGCTCTGGTTTCGCGAGTTCATCGATTAACCATGTGTGGAATCAGCGCAATCGCCGGCGTGACGAAGCCCGGCGCGATCGAGGCGATGATTCGTGCGATCGAGCATCGCGGACCCGACGCGACGTCGTCGCACGCGGCCAGCGATTGTGTGCTCGGCCACGCACGCCTTTCGATCATCGATCTCCGCACCGGCGATCAGCCGATGTCCGACGCGACCGGCCGCTGGTGGATCGTGTTCAACGGGGAGATCTACAACTTTCTGTCACTGCGCGAGGAGCTGGCCCGGAACGGTCACCGGTTCCGCACACAGTCCGATACGGAAGTCCTGCTCCTCGGATATCAGCAATGGGGCGCCGGACTGCTCGACAGGCTGCGCGGCATGTTCGCGTTCGCGATCTGGGACAGCGAGGAGCGCGAGCTCTTCGCCGCGCGCGATCTGTTCGGCGAAAAGCCACTTTATTTCGCTCAGAGCGGCGACGGCATCGTCCTCGCCTCGGAGATGAAGGCCATCGTGGCCTCGGGACTGGTACAGCGAGTCATCGATCCGGAATCGATCGATGCGTTTCTCGCATTCGGCTACATCCCGCCCGACCGCACCGTCTACCGGGACGTGCAGACCCTTTCGCCGGCGCACTATCTCGTCTGGAAGAACGGCTCCGTGCGCGTGTCGCGCTACTGGACGCCGAAGCTCGAGCCCCGCGCGATGACGTTGCAGGACGCGGCGGAGCAGGTTCGCACGCTGCTGCGGCAGGCGGTCAAGCGGCAGATGATCGCCGACGTTCCGGTCGGTGCATTTCTCAGTGGCGGCCTCGATTCGAGCACGGTCGTGGCGATGATGCAGGAGCAATCACGCGCTCCGATCGAGACGTTCTCCGTCGGCTTCGGATCGCTCATCAATGAGCTCCCGTATGCGCGTGCCGTCGCCGAGCGCTACCACACGGAGCATCACGAGATCGACCTCGGAGAGCCCGATGTGCCGTCGCTGATCGAGCGGATGGTGAAGGTCTATGACGAGCCGTTCGCCGACTCATCACACATTCCGACCTTTCTGATCTCGGAGTTCGCGCGGCGTCATGTGAAGGTCGTTCTCAGCGGCGATGGAGGCGACGAGCTGTTCGGCGGTTACAGCTGGTACGGTCCGCTGATGATGTCGGAGGATATGCCGCTGCCGCTCGCCCAGTGGATCGTGTTGCGCTCGCTGAGCATCGCGCTGCGTCATCGCAGCAGCGTGTTGATCCGGCGTTCTCATGCCGCCGGACTGGCCGCGCGCTGGGACGACATCTGGATGCGCGACGTCATGAGCCAGACGCTGTTCCGCGCGCATGAACGGCAGCGGATGTGGGGCGATCGCGACGTGCCGTCGTTCGAGCCGGGAGGCTACTACCGGCCGTCTGCGCAGACCAGCGGCCTCAATCGCGCGTTCTACTTCGATCTCACGTCGTTTCTTCCGGGCGACATCCTGGTGAAGGTCGATCGCGCGGCGATGGCGCATGGCCTCGAGACTCGCGCGCCATTCCTCGATCGCGATCTCGTCGAGCTCGCGCTGACGATCCCCGCTGAAATGAAAGTGCACGGCTCCGAGACGAAGATCGTGCTCCGCGAGGCCTGCCGCCAGTTCTGGCCGGAGCCGCTGCTGAATCGGCCGAAGCAGGGGTTCGGCTCGCCGATCACGCGCTGGCTGAAATGGCCGTCGATGCAGCCGTTGCTCGACCGCGTCTTCCGGAACGGGTCGCCCCTACGCGAGCTTCTTCCCGGAATTCCGGAGAGCGCGAGGCGCGGCACCGACTACCGCACATGGACGCTGCTCACGCTCGGCCTTTGGCTCGAAGCCGGACAGCGAAGCGAAGGGGGGTTCTGATCCACATGTTCATCCGCCGTTGGGGGTACTCCAGCATGAGACAATCGAGCTTCGCCACGTCATTCATTCCTGTCGGTCGAACTTACGAGCCTTCCGAGATCATCGAACGGGCCTTTGCGCGGGACGCCAAATGACCATCAACGCCAGGGAAGCACTCCGTCCGATCATCCGGCAATTTCCGGCGGAGATCCGGGAAGGGCAGATGACGCAGCTCGATCGCTTTGCGTTCGATATCGGCCTGGTGCAGAAGCACAGTCAGCCCGGGGCGCGCGTTTGCGACATCGGCGGCGGTTGGGGCGCATTCGCCCTCGGTTGCGCGGCCGTCGGATTCAAAGCGGTACTGATGGACGACTTCCGCGATCGGGGGTTTCAGGACGAGGCGGTCATGGGCCCGATGCGCGAACTTTACGCCAGCCACGGCGTCGAGGTCGTTTCGCGCGACGTCGTCGCCAACCAGCTCGATTTTCCGCCACGCTCGCTCGACGTCATCACCATTTTCGATTCTCTCGAGCATTGGCACAATTCGCCGAAACGACTGCTGGCGTGCATACCGCCGGCATTGAAAGCGGGTGGACTGTTCATTCTGGCCACGCCGAATTGTGTGAACCTGCGCAAGCGCATCACTGTGCCGTTGGGGCGCGGGAAATGGACCGCCATGCAGGACTGGTACGAGCAGGAGACGTTCCGCGGCCATGTACGCGAGCCGGACGTCGATGACCTCCGCTACATCGCCGCGGACATGGGTCTGAAGAATTACGACATCATCGGCCGTAACTGGGCAGGCCATATGGCTGCCTCGCCGCTGGTGCGGCGTTTGACGCCGTTCGCCGATCACATCCTGCGGCTACGGCCGTCGCTCTGTTCCGACTTGTACCTGCTGGCACACGTCGACCGCTGAGTGCGACCGGCCGGCGCCGGCTTTCGCGCTGTTTCGACACTTCCAATGGATATCGGAATCACGACTGTCGATGAGCTGCCGCTTCGCTCCGCGGGCGCGGTGACGCGTCGGCCCATCCGCCGCCGGCGGCACGGCTCGTATTTCGGTCCGCGCTTCTGGATGGCAGTGATCGTCGCGGCGAGCGCGTTGTGGATCGGATTCTCGACGGCATCGGCGCGCGCCATTCTCCTCCCGGCGCTGGTCATGGTCGATGCCGCCGCGATTTTCTTTCTGGTGCTCTATCGCCGCGACCGGCGGCTTCCGGTATTCGAGATCGGTGCGTTGTGGGTTTTTGTCGTACTGGTCTACTCCGTCTATCCGCTGGTGAATTACTACGCGGCCGGTCTGCGCTGGACGATCGTCTCGGACAACCGTCTCTGGGCTTTCGACCCCGGTCCTGAAGAGACGGGACGCTTTGCGTGGCTCTATGCCATCTGCATGATTCCGTTCATCGTCACGTATCTGATCGTGCGTAAACGCGCATGCGTGACGGGGACGAGTACCGCGCCCGTGAGCCGCGCGCGCGTTACGGCGGTCGTTCTCTCGTTCATCGGATGCGGATTGCTGCTCGTGGCGGTGGCCCGATATTTCGGGATTTCGTATGACCCCTCCTACGAGGACGTGGCGGCGGAAAGAGTAGCAACGCTGACGGCGCTTCCGTACCTGCTGCAGCAAGTGGTGCATTCTGTACTGTCGATCCGTTTCCTCCTCCTCCAGATCATGCTGTTCATCGCGATGCGACATTGGCGCGACTGGAAATACCGTGTGGCGATCGTGCTCTTCTTCGCGTTCGAGATCGGGAGCAGCCTGTATGTTCGCGGCGCCCGCACCAACCTTACGCTCCTGGGCATCACGTTCGTACTGCTGTACCACCGGCTCGTCAGACCGCTGACGCTCAAGATTGCGCTGCCCGCCGCGACCGTATTGCTGATGGCCTTCAATTTCATCGGCCTCCTTCGCGCGGGGGATTACCTCGACACGATGCGGAATTACGACGTCCCGCGGCTGGCTGCGATCAATGAATTTCAGGTCGTCTGGGGAACTTCTTATGACGTCTACCGGCGCAAACAACTCGGAATTCTCGGCGACGTGGAGTGGCAGCTCCCGTTCAGCGATTTCTATTACCTGGTTCCGAGCCAGCTGCTTCCGTTCGAGAAGATCGACGTGCAGTCCTGGTATCTCCAGAAAACCGGCTACGACGGCGGATTGATGTTCGGCATCGTTTCGCAGGCGCTCGTCGGATTCGGCTGGAAGCAGCTCCTCCTCGAGGGCATTTTTCTTGGTTACATCGCCGCAAAACTGCACCGCTGGTACGTGAAGCGCGCACAACGCTTCTGGCCTCTGATCCTTTATCTCTTCTGTTGTATCTGGACGTACTACAGCGTGCGCCAGACGTCCCTGGCGGTGCTGTCATTCATCGAATATCAATTCGTTCCCACTCTGATCATGGTCGAGCTCGTGAGGTTGCTGCTGCAGAGAGTGCACACACACGCCAGAAGACTGATCCGGGGCTGACCATGCGTGTTCTCCATTGCATTCCGACACTCGGCGGCGGAGGAGCGGAGCGCCAGCTCGCGCTGCTAGGGCCGAAACACGTGGCCGCCGGGCACGACGTCCATGTCGCGCTCTTGCGAGGAGGGACCTATCTCGATCTCATTACGCGCGGCGGCGTGACTGCTCACCAGCTGCCGCTGCGCTCCCCGCACGACCCGCGCACCGCGCTGTCGATCTCCAGGCTGATTCGCCGCCTGCAGCCGGACATCGTGCAGACCTGGCTCGTCATGATGGACGTGTGGGGCGGTGTCGCGGCATCGGTCCACCGTGTGCCCTGGATTCTGTCCGAGCGGAACTGCGTCGACGCGTATCGTCCGAGCCTGAAGAATTCGCTCCGCCACTTCCTCGGCCGGCACGCTACGGCAATCGTGGCGAACTCGCAGTACGGAATCGAGTCATGGCACTCGGGAGTGAACGGACAGCTGCGCGCGGTGATCGGCAACGCCGTCGATTTCGGCGCAGTGGATGCGACCGTGCCATGGGCCGACGTTCCGCCGAACGCCCCGCTCATCGTTTACGTAGGCCGTCTCAGCGCGGAAAAGAATCTCGAGACGATCGTGCCCGCCGTCGTTCCGATTCTCGCCGAGCGCAAGGATGTCTACTTCGCCATCTGCGGCGACGGACCGCTCGAGCCGATGGTGCGCGCCATGATCGCGGAATCGGGCGTCGCGGACCGGATCCTGATGCCGGGCTTCGTTCCCGACGTCGGACGATGGCTGCGCCGCGCCGACGTGCTGATCTTCCTGAGCTGGTTCGAAGGGAATCCCAACGCCGTGGTCGAAGCGCTGGCGCACGGGACTCCGGTCGTTCTCTCCGACATCGCGGCGCATCGCGAACTGGTGGATGCGCGAAGCGGAATCCTCGTCGACGCCGCGTCGGCTGCCGATGCGGAACGCGCCATACGCGCCACTCTCGATGATCCGGCCGCGGCACGGGAGCGGGCGGAGCGCGCGCGCCGTTCTCTCGAAGGACGCTCGCTCGACGCCATCGCCGAACAGTACGTGAGCATTTACAGAAGGGTGCTCGGGGAATCGCCGGATTAACGATGTGCGGAATCACAGGAATCGCCATGCGCGATGCGCAGCCGGTGGCGCTCGAAGCGATGCGCGACACGATGCAGCATCGCGGTCCCGATGACACGGGACTGTGGTGGTCGCGCGACCGGCGCGTCGGCCTGGCGCACTGCCGGCTGGCGATCATCGACCTCTCGCCGGGCGGACATCAGCCGATGATCGCCGGAGATCTGTCCGTGGCCTTCAATGGCGAGATCTACAACTTCCTCGATCTCCGCCGCGAGCTCGAGCAGAAGGGGCATTCGTTTCACACCGCTTCGGATACGGAAGTGCTGCTCGCGGCGTATCGGGAATGGGGCACCGCCTGCCTGGCGCGTCTCAACGGCATGTTCGCGTTCGCGCTTTACGACGAGCGGAATGCGAAATTGCTTCTGGCGCGCGACCGCGCGGGCGAGAAGCCGCTGTTCGTCTACCACGACGACCACCGGCTCCTCTTCGCATCGGAATTGAAGGCGTTGGTCGCCGCGCCCGGGTTTCCGCGGCAGATCGATCACGACGCGCTTTCGATGTATCTCGCATACGGCTACGTGCCGGGAGAGCACTGCATCTGGCGCGGAGCGTGGAAAGTACGGCAGGGGGAGGCGGTCGAATATGACGTCGACCGCGGCACTCTTCGGCGCTGGAACTACTGGAATCTCCCGGAGCCCGATGCACAGACGGCATCGGCCGAAGAGCTGGAGCAGGAGCTCGAGACGCTGCTCGCCGATGCGGTGCGGCGCCAGCTCGTCGCGGCCGACGTCCCGGTCGGAATCCTCCTCAGCGGCGGTGTCGACTCCAGTCTCGTGACCGCGATGGCCGCACGCGTCACGCCGCACGTGAAGACGTTCACCGTCTCGTTTCCCGGTCACGCGCAGCACGACGAATCGCCGTACGCGCGCATCGTGGCTCGCGCCTTCGGCACGGAGCACACCGAGCTCGCGGCGGAAGCGGCGAGCTTCGACATCCTGCCGCAGCTGGCACGGCAATACGACGAGCCGATTGCCGACTCCGCGATCGTGCCGACGTATCTCGTCTCGCGCGTGATCCGGCAACACGCCACCGTGGCACTCGGCGGCGACGGCGGGGACGAGTTGTTCGGCGGCTACCCGCATTACTCATGGCTCCTGCGGCAGGAGCGCCTTCGCCGTTTCGTCCCCATGCCGCTGCGATACGCGGGAAGCGTCGCCGCCTCGTATCTGCTGCCGCCGGGATTCCGGGCGCGCAATCACCTGATCGGGTTCCGCGGCGGCGCGGGCGAAAGCATCGGCCACATCAATCTCTTCTTCGACCGCCTCACGCGCCGCAGGCTCCTCGGCTACGACAGCCACGCGGAGCGTTATCGCGCCACGCTGGCACGCGGCGATCATTCGCTCCTGCGGCGGGCGACCGAAACCGACTTCCGCTCCACGATGGTCGACGGATACCTGGTGAAGGTCGATCGCGCCAGCATGCTCACCTCGCTCGAGATCCGCGCGCCGTTCCTCGATCACCGGCTCATCGACTTCGCGTTTCGCCGCGTGCCCGATGAGCTGAAGGCGACGATGCACGAGCGGAAGATCCTGCCGCGCCGCGTCGCGCGGCGCATCCTTCCGCGCGAGCTCGACATCGACCGGAAGCAGGGCTTCACTCCGCCGATGGCCAGCTGGTTCAAGGAAGGATGGGGCGAGCGGATCGAAGAGCTGCTGCAGGATTCGATCTTCGACAAGCGCACCGTGCAGGCGCTGCTGAACGGACAACGCCGTGGCCTGCGCAACGGCGATCGCCTGTTCGCACTCACGATGTTCGAGCTCTGGCGGCGGGAGTACCGCCCGCAACTGTGACGCGCATGCTGAACGGCTTCCGTTGTCCGTCGTGCAGGGCACCCTTGTCGAAGGAGGCATCGTCGAATGGCGATGTGCTGACCTGCACCCAATGCGCGGCCGCGTATCCGGTCGTCAACTCCATCCCTCGCTTCGTTCCGCCGGAAAACTACGCCAGCAATTTCGGCTTCCAGTGGAATCGCTTCTCTGCCACGCAGCTCGACTCGCACACCGGCGTGCCGATCTCGCGTGACCGATTCCTGCGGGAGACGGGATGGGATGAGAAGACGCTCAGCGGCAAGCTGGTGCTCGATGCCGGCTGCGGCGCGGGACGATTCGCGGAGGTCGCGCTCTCGCTCGGCGCGGAAGTCGTGGCCATCGATTACTCCTCGGCCGTCGACGCGGCGCAGCGCAATCTGCAATCGCATCCGCGCCTGCACCTCGCGCAGGCCGACATCTACCGTCTGCCGTTTGCTCCCGGCACCTTCGATTTCGTTTATTCGCTCGGCGTGCTGCAGCACACACCCGATGTAAAGCGGGCGGCGCTCGCGGTCATGGAGATGGCGAAACCGGGCGGCGGAGTCACGATCGACCTCTACCAGCGAAGCTGGAGGAACCTGCTCACGCCGAAGTACTGGCTGCGCCCGATCACGACGCGCATGAAACAGGAGCGCCTGTTCGCCGCGGTCGAGCGCAGCGTCCCCGCGCTGCTCGCGGTGAGTAATGTAGTGGGACGGATTCCGGGCATCGGCCGATACGCGCGGCGCTTCGTGCCGGTGGCGAACTATCGCGGGGTGCTTCCGCTCGACGATCGTCAGCTGCGGGAGTGGGCCGTGCTCGACACCTTCGACTGGTTCGGCCCGCGGTTCGATCAGCCGCAGGATGCGCCGACGCTGCGGCAGTGGCTGGAGGAAGCGGGACTGCAGCAGATCGACGTGCAGCGGCTCGATCATCTCACCGGCAGAGGCGTGCGGCCGGCATGAGACCGGTGAGCGTCGGTATCGACGCGTCGAATCTGCGCGCCGGCGGCGGCGTCACCCATCTCACCGAGCTCCTGCGCCACCTCCAGCCCGGGGACGCCGGCGTCGATCGCGTGACGGTGTGGGGAGGCTCGCAGACGCTCGCCCAGTTGCCGGAACGCGCGTGGCTCACGCGCGTGCGCGAGGCCGCGCTCGACGGCGCGCTGCCGCGACGCATCTGGTGGCAGCGCTCGCGACTCCCCAGGCTCGCCGCGACCTGCGACGTCCTCTTTGCGCCCGCGGCCTCGGGGCGCATCCGCTTTCATCCGTACGTCACGATGTACCGCAACATGCTGCCGTTCGACCGCAAGGAAATGTGGCGCTACGCCTTCTCGCGGATCTTCTTCCGTCTCGCGCTGCTCCGCATCGGACAGTCCGCCGCCTTTCGCGATGCCGACGCCGTGATTTTTCTCAACGACTATGCGCGCCGCGTCGTGGCGGCCGAAACGGGTGAGCGCGCCGAGTACACCGTGATCCCGCACGGAGTCAGCGACTCCTTTCGCGCCGCGCCGCGCGAACAGCTGCCGGTCGAAGGACGGCCATTCCGCTTTCTCTACACGTCGATCGTCGACCTCTACAAGCATCAGTGGGAAGTGGCGGAGGCGGTGCTGCGGCTGCGCGAAGAAGGATTGAACGTCGCGGTCGATTTCGCGGGACCGTCGTATCCGCCGGCGATGCGCAAAGTGGAGGCCGTGCTGGCGCGGCATCCGGCCGTGCGCGACGCGGTGGCGTTTCTCGGTCCTGTCGCCCATCGCGATCTGCCGGCGCTCTACGCACGCGCCGATGCGTTCGTCTTTGCTTCGACGTGCGAGAACATGCCGAACATCCTCATCGAGGCGATGGCCGCGGGGCTGCCGATCGCCTGCTCGCAATCGGCGCCCATGCCCGACATCCTGCAGGACGGCGGCGTCTACTTCGATGCGGAGGATGCGTCGTCGATCGCGGACGCGTTGCGCTCTCTCGTCGCCGATCCCGCGCTGCGTGCGGCAAAGGCAGCACGCGCCTTCGCGCTCGCCTCGGCCTTTTCGTGGAGCCGCTGCGCGGCCGACACATTTTCGCTTCTCGCTGACGTTGCCCGGAGACACGCATGAATGATTTGAAATCCGCCGTTCGCCGGCATTGGGAAGACGAAACCTGCGGCACGCGATACGGCGAGGAGCAGGACCGGCGCGCGTGGTTCGAATCGATCGCCCGCAGCCGCTATGAGCTCGAGCCGTACATTCCGACGTTCGCCGATTTTCCATCGGCGCGTGATCTCGACGTGCTCGAGATCGGCGTCGGTGCGGGGAGCGATTTCAGCAACTGGTGCGCACATGCCCGGCACGCGAGCGGCGTCGATCTGACCGATGCCGCGATCGCGCTGACCGGCGAACGGCTCGCAATGTTCGGCGTGCCGTCCGACCGCTATTCGCTGCAGCGTGCGGACGCCGAGACGCTGCCGTTCGACGATGCATCATTCGACCTCGTCTACTCGTGGGGCGTGCTGCATCACACACCCGGCACGCCGAAAGCGTTCGCCGAGACGCTGCGCGTGCTGAAGCCGGGCGGGCGGTTGAAAGCGATGATCTACCACGTCCCGTCATGGACCGGCCTTCTGCTCCAGGCGCAGCACGGCTGGCTGCGCGGGAAGTTCGGACTGACGCAGAAGCAGGCGCTCTTCGATCATCTCGAGAGTCCGGGCACGAAGGCCTACACGCTGCCCGAAGCGCGGCAGCTGATCGAAGGCGCCGGCTATCGCGATGTGCGGCTGTCGACCTCGCTCAATCCGGGCGATCTCATGACGCTGCGTCTGAGCAGCAAATACGATCGCGCGATTTATCGATTCATCTGGCGTGTTTACCCCCGCTGGTTCGTGCGACTCGTCGGCGATCGATTCGGTCTCAACCTGATGATCGAAGCACGGAAGCCTCTCTAAACGATGTGTGGGATTGCGGGAGCGGTGAACTGGGGCGACGAGTCGACGCTCGTGCGCATGACCGAGGTGCAGCATCACCGCGGGCCTGACGACGGAGGCACGTGGTCGCATACGACTCCTTCCGGCAACTGGATCGGCCTCGGCTCGCGCCGGCTCGCCATCCTCGATCTCTCGCCGGCGGGACACATGCCGATGTCGACGCCCGACGGCGCGATCACCATCGTCTACAACGGCGAGATCTACAACTTCCCGCAATTGCGCCGCGAGCTCGAAGCACAGGGATGTCAGTTCCGCTCGCAGAGCGATACCGAGACGATTCTCTTTCTCTACGAACGCCTGGGCACGGAATGCTTCAAGCGGCTCAACGGCATCTTCGGACTCGCGATCTGGGACAAGCGCAACGACTCGCTCGTCCTGGCGCGCGATCACTTCGGCATCAAGCCGCTCTACTACACCACGCGCGGCAACCGCCTCGCGTTCGCGTCCGAGGTCAAGGCGCTGCTCGAACTGCCCGGCGTGCCGCGCGAGGTCGACCTCTTCGCGCTGCGGCAATACCTCACGCTGCTCTGGACGCCCGATCCGCGGACCATGTTCCGCGGCATCGAGAAACTGCCCGCCGGACACTTCGCCGTTTTCCGCAATGGCGCGCTGTCGGTCGAGCAGTACTGGGATCTGCGCTATCCGCCGGCGGGTCACGCCTTTTGCACCGATGAGCGCGAGCTCGCGCAGGAATTGCGCGAGCGGTTCGCTGCCGTCGTGCGCGGACAGATGCTCAGCGACGTGCCGCTCGGCGCGTTTCTCAGCGCGGGACTCGATTCCAGCGCCATCGTCGCGTCGATGGCGGAGGCCAGTCCGCTACCGGTGCGCACGTTCACCATCGCCTTCCCAAAGAAGTACCGGCGCGGCGAGGTGCATCTCGACGACACCGACGTCGCCGCGCGCACGGCGAAGCATTTCGGCTGCATCCACACGAACATCGTCGTCGAGCCCGACGTCGTCGATCTGCTGCCGAAGCTCGTGTGGCACATGGACGAGCCGACCGCCGATCCGGCGATCGTCATGGCGTACCTCGTGAGCCGGGAGGCGCGGCGCGACGTCACCGTGCTCCTCTCCGGCATCGGCGGCGACGAGCTCTTCGCCGGCTATCGCAAGTACCGCGCGCATGCCCTGGCCGAGACTTACCGCCGCGTGCCGCGTTTCGTGCGCGAAGGAATGATCCGGCGCGGCGTCGAGGCACTGCCGTCGATGCGTGGCAGCCGCTTCAAAGGGTACGTGCGGCTGGCGAAGAAGATGGTGCGCAGCGGATCGCTGCCGCCGGTCGATCGCTTCCTGATGGACAGCGTGTACCTGACAGACGACGTACAGCACGAGCTCTCGTCGCAACTCGCCGGCGATTCGATGGTTGAGCATCGCCGGCATTTCGCGAACGTCGCCGATGCCGATTTCATCAACCAGATGCTGTACGTCGACACGAAGACGTTCATGGTCAGTCTGAACCTCAACTACAACGACAAGATGAGCATGGCCTCATCGGTCGAGGCGCGGGTGCCGTTCCTCGATTGGGAGTTCGCGGAGTGGGTGGCGTGGAACGTCGATCCGAAGCTGAAGCTGCGCGGTCCGACGACGAAACACATCCTGCGCGAAGCGATGCGCGGCGTGCTGCCCGCCGAGGTGTTGCAGCAGAAAAAGGCGGGCTTCGGCGCGCCGGCCGATTACTGGCTGGCGAACGAGCTGCGGGAAATGGTCGACGACCTGCTGAGCGAGAGCGCGATCCGCCGGCGCGGGTACTTCGATCCCGCGCCGGTTCGCCGCATGATCGACGAGCAGCGCCGCGGACGCGCCGACTGGTCGCTGCAGATCTGGCAGTTCCTCACCTTCGAGCTCTGGTTGCGGACGTTCATCGACCGGTGATCGTCAATTCACGGTGATCGTCACGGTTACGCTATCGGCGAAGCCGCATGAGTTCGTGACCCGGAGCCAGTACTTGGTCGTCGTGGTCGGTGCGACCGTGATCGATGACCCGGCCGAGAGTGCCAGGGAGTTCGTGCTGCCGCTGATCCCCTGGTACCACCGATAGTTCAGCGGGGCGGTGCCGGAAGCTGTCGCCGTGATCGTGACGCTCTGGCCTGCCGTGATGGTCTGCGATTGTGGTTGCAGCGTGTTGATCGTTGGGCGCGTACAGCCATTCACGGTGATCGTGACGGTGACGCTATCGGCCTTGCCGCACGAGCTCGTGACCCGGAGCCAATACGTGGTCGTGACGGTCGGTGCGACCGTGATCGATGACCCGCTCGAGAGTGCCAGTGAGTTCGTACTGCCGCTGATCCCCTGGTACCACTGATAGTTCAGCGGCGCCGTCCCGGAAGCGGTCGCCGTGAGGGTGACGGCCTGGCCCGGATTGATGGTCTGCGATTGTGGCTGCGTGGTGATCGTTGGGGGCGTACACGCGGCATTTACGGTGATCGTCCCGGTCACGCTGTCGGCCCTGCCGCACGAGTTGCTGACGCGGAGCCAGTAGTTGGTCGTCGTGGTCGGCGCGACCGTGATCGATGGCCCGGTCGAGAGTGCCAGGGAGTTCGTGCTGCCGCTGATTCCCTGGTACCACTGATAGTTCAGCGGGGCCGTCCCGGAAGCTGATGCCGTGAGGGTGACGCTCTGCCCTGCGGTGATGGTCTGCGATTGCGGTTGGGTGGTGATCGATGGCGGCGCACATCCGGCGGGATTCACAGTGATCGTCACCGTGACGCTGTCGGCCCTGCCGCACGAGTTCGTGACGCGGAGCCAGTACGTCGTCGTCGTGGTCGGTGAGACGGTGATCGATGTTCCGCTCGAGAGCACCAGTGAGTTCGTACTGCCGCTGATTCCCTGGTACCACTGATAGTTCAACGGCGCTGTTCCGGAAGCGGATGCCGTGAGGGTCACGGACTGGCCTGCCGTGATGGTCCGCGACTGCGGTTGCGTCGTGATCGTCGGCGGCGTACACGTCGAACTGCTTCCGGGATAAACGGCCGCCGCGGCGTGTTGATCCCACGCCTGAAGGGTCGCATTCAGCCCCTGGCTGACGAACGACTTCATGATCGCCTGGTTCGAGCATTCGAGAGTCGGATCGGTCGTGCAGGCGCCGCCGGAGTTGCGCGTCTGATCGGAATGACGGAAGCCGAGCGTATGCCCGACCTCATGCGCCACGGCGCTGTTGAAGTCGCCGTTGTTGAACAGCAGCGTGCAGTTGGCGAGGCCGCGGTTCATCTCCACGTCGCCTTCCCGCGTGGTGACGAACGTCTCGGAGCCGAGCGTGTGTGTACCCGTGGCCGATGTGATGCCGCCCAGTCCGAGCGTGCCGCTGTAGCTGTTCGCGGTACAGGTGAACGGCGAGACGCCCCACGAGCTCAGATCGCGCTCGAAGAGAACGGTGTTCGCACCGTCCGTCGCGTGCAGTCCCTGCGTGTGCGTCGAGTCGGTACCGCCGTAGACATAATTGATGTTGGAGCCCGGATCGTTGTCCCACGACGCGATCGCGGCCTGCACGGCGGTCGTGCCGTTGCCCGGCGCTCCCGGTTCGCCCGATGCGCCGGCGTAGAACGTGACGCCGCTCGGGAAGACGTTCCAGCGAGAGCCCTGGCTGCCGCTGATCGTCATCGTGTACGACGTCGCGGTGAACGTCGCGTTGGCGATCGCGGAGAACCTGCCCGTTCGCGTGCGCGTCGCGGGAGTCGTATCGACGAAGTAATCCTCGGTTGCGTGACGCGCGGCCACTTCCTCACGCACGAAACGAAGGAACGCGTCTTCGGCGCGCGCGCGCTCGCGATGAACGCTCAGGTCGGGATCCCATCCGACGATCTCTTCCGCGTCGCGCGCCAGCAGCCGCTCTCCTTTCTCGTCCGTGGTGAATGAAAACTTTCCGAGAACGAGATCGGTGGCCGACCAGCGGTCGGGCCCGGTTCTGGTGAGAAACAGCAGAACACGCTCGCCGATGTCGAAACGGGGAGCGCCGGCAACATACGAGAACAGCTCGCCGATTTGTCCCCCCGGCTCGACGACGTTCAGCGCGTCGTTCGGGGCGGTACCCTTGAGGACGTCGTCGACTGACATTCGCGTCACCGTCTCGATGCCGTCTTTTGTCACCTGGCTGTAGGAGAGCGTCGGCGTCGCGATCACGATCGCGTCGGCGCGGCGGATCATCTCCCGGTCGGGAGGCACGACGAAGGTTGCGGCCTCAGCGATGGCGGCGATGCAAACTACGGAAAAGACTGTCGTTAAACGGAGCAATGTGCGATTAGATGGGGTCATGGGAAGCCTGTTCTCAAGCCATCGATCAGCAACCGGCGTTCCAAAACGAATTGTTCAGGCGCTGCGCAGCGGCCTCGTCACGAACACCGGCTGGAACCTCCTCGGCGCCGTATTCAATCAGGGAAGCACGCTCGCGCTGGGAATCATCGTGGCAAAAGCTCTCGGCCGCGACTCATACGGCTCGTTCGCGTTTCTTCAAGGCACGCTCTCCACCCTGATCAATATTTCGCAAATGGCCATGGCCTTTGTGGCGACAAAATGCGTTGGGGAGTTCCGGTCGACGCAGAAGGAGCGGGCCGGTCGCATTATCGCCATCAGCATCACGATCAGCGCAATCACCGGGCTGATCGCCACTGCCATTGCTTTCGGCGCTGCGGATTTTGTAGCGTCGCGAGTGACGCGCCAATCGCAGCTCGCTTCGCTCATTCATTTCGCATCGCCGGCGGTCTTCTGCTCTGTCGTCTCAGGGATTCTCATGGCGGGACTGGCCGGTCTGTCGAAATTCCGCACCATCGCTGTAACAGGCATGATCGCCGGCACCGCATATCTCGCGATCGGAACGGTCGGCACGATCGGCTGGCAGTTGCGTGGTGTGGCGCTGGCAATCACTCTGAGTGCCGCGCTGCAAACAGGGGTGGCCTGGATCGCGCTTCGTCGCGAGACAGCTCGCATGGGGATTCCGATCGTGTTCGGAGGTATTGATGCGATTAAGACAGAACGCGCAATACTGCAACATACGGCGCTGCCGGCATCGCTTATCGGGTTCGTCAACATGAGTGGGATCTGGCTATCAATGGCCATCCTGGTGCGGCAGCCCAACGGGATCACGGAGCTCGCGCTGTTCAACTCCGCGAACTCGCTGCGCGTGCTCGTGGTATTCATCCCCGCGGTGATCAATTCCGTCGGTTTCCCGCTGCTCAGCAATCGCAAGGGAGAGGCGGACGCCGCCGGGTATCGCCGGATTTTTCGCGCGAACGTCGCGGCCGTCGTGGGGGCGGCGCTCTGCGGTGCGATCGTCGTCGGCGCAGCGGGACCATGGATACTGCGCTTGTTCGGGACGTCGTTCGTCGCCGCTTATCCGGTATTGCTGATCCTGCTGCTCGTATGCGTGGCGGAGGCGATTGTGCTGTCCATGCATCAGGTGGTGCAGACGCATGGGAGTCTCTGGACGAACGTACTGTGCTTCGCGCTGCCACGCGAGATTACCTGCATTCTCATGGCGCTCGTCCTCGTCCCGTTATACGGTGCCGTCGGACTGGCGATCTCGTACGTGCTCGGCTACAGCGTCGCGGTCGTTGCCGTGCTCATCGTGTTCGCACGCATGCGGCATCAGGCGCTGCCGGACGTCCCGTGATCGATTCGCGTTATTTACCGGAGCGCGCCACAGCGATGACGAGTGGCGACCAGCGTTGCGTTCGCGCAAACGGTCCTGCGAAACGCTCGACGGCCCAGACCAGGTGTGACACGGCCATGAACGCATAGGCGAGCGTTTTCCGCAGGGTTCGTCCCACAAAGCCCGCCCGCTCATTTCTCGTATTGACGACCATCAGATTGAAACCCATCAGATAGTTGCAATCGATCAAACTCAGGCCGGCCGCTCGATGCGCTTCAATCAGAGCACGGTGATCGAGCGGGACATGAATGTCGTAGACGGCTCGGTTCACGAGTTTCTGGATTCGCCCCATCAATCCGGTCATGTTCGGGATGATGGTCACGATGACGCCCGAAGGTTTTACGAACCTGCCGATCGCTCGCAACACGCCCGCAGTGTCTTCGAAGTGCTCGATGACTCCGATTGAGACTACGGCGTCGAACGCTTCCAGCATTGAGTCCGGCGGCGAAAAGAGATCCGCGCAAGTGATCTGCGCGTCGATCCCACGGGCTGCGGCAAGTGCGGAGGCGCTTTCGCAGCCGGCTGGCGAATAGTCGAGGCCGCTTATCGCAAAACGCCTGGCGAAATAGGGCAGCCACGCCGAGTCGCCACAACCAATCTCGACAAGACGTTGTCCGCTCTCGGCGGCGTCAATGTGCCCGAATGCCTTGTCGAACGCGTCCGCCAGCTGCTGGTGTGAATAAGAGAGAGGTTTATCGCCGACTGCTTTTTTTTTTGGGCGTCCGACCAGAGGGAATTCCAGTACGACATCCCTGCGCGATCGGCCTGCTCTGTTTTGTTGGGGGACTGTGTCATGGCCGGGGCAGAATAACAGAACGTTGAACGTCAAGGCGGACGCTTCGTGATCGACCTGCGGCGGCTGCGGTTGCTGATCGACACCGCGCGTCAGGTCACTCCCGCGCAGCGCGCGGCACGTGTGCGGCTTCGCACGGCGCTCGCTCTGCGGCGGCTGCGCCGCGCGCGTTTTGCGCCGCCCTCCGAGGTGAGGATCGCGCCGCACGCGCCGATCGAGGTTGGAGAGCGGGAGGCGCACGACGGCGTCACGTTTCGTTTCCTGTCGCAGGAGATCCGCAATCCGTCGTGGAACGAGCCTCGCGCATCGCAGCTCTGGCGCTATCACCTGCACTATTTCGACTATGCGACGGACCTCGAGCCGGCGGTGTTCGAACGGCTGGCGCGCTCCTGGATGCGCGAGAACACGCGCATGTGGGGCGATGCGTGGCATCCGTATCCGGTGTCGCTGCGCATCGTGAACTGGTGCCGGGCGCTCGATCTTTTTTCATTCGATGCCGCGTTCGCGGGCCAGCTCGCGCGCAGCATCTACGGCCAGACGTGCTTCCTCTTCGCGAATCTCGAGCATGACGTTCGCGGCAATCACCTGCTGAAGAACATCCGCGCGCTGATCTGGTCGGGAGTGATGTTCGAAGGAGATGAAGCGCGGCGCTGGCTCGAGGAAGGGATGCGGCTGCTGCGCATCGAAGTGGACGAGCAGGTGCTCGCGGACGGATGTCATTTCGAGCGCGTGCCGTCGTATCACGTGCTCGTTCTGCGGGACTTGAGCGAAACCGCCGAATGGCTGCGCCTCAATCGCACCTGTCCCGAATGGCTCGACGATGCCGTAGCGCGGATGAAGCAGTTTCTCGAGGCGATCACGGGACCGGACGGGCGGTTGCCGTTGTTCAAGGATTCCACATTGGACACGGCGGTGGGCAGTGGGCAGTGGGCAGTGGGCAGAAGAACCGAGCCTCTGCCAACTGCCAACCGCCAACTGTCAACTTCATCCGGTTACTTCGTCTTTCGCGACAACCACGCCTTCCTCATCGCCGACTTCGGCGTGCCTTGTCCTTCGTACCTGCCGGCGCACGCGCACGCCGACATGTTTTCGTACGAGCTCACCGTCGATGGCGCGCCGCTGATCGTCGATTCCGGAGTTTACGAATACACGGCAGGAGAGTGGCGCGACTGGTTCCGCTCCACGCGCGCGCACAACACCGTGGAGATCGCGGGGCAGAATCAGAGCGAGGTGTGGGGAAGCTTCCGCGTCGCGCGACGCGCGATGCCTCGCAATGTGCGGTTCGACGGCACGACGCTGACGGGCGAGCACGACGGCTACCGGCGGCTCGATCCGCCTGCCATTCACAAACGCACGATCACGCACGTCCCCGACACGTCATTGACCATCACCGACGAGATCCTCGGCAGCGGAGTGACCGAGGCGAAGAGCTACATCCATCTCCATCCCGACGCGCAATGGGAGCCGTGGCGGCTGGTGACCGAGCACGAAGTGGAGGAGACCGAAGGGTGGTACTCGGAGCGCTTCGGCGAGAAGCGGCGCAATCACGTGCTCGTGCTTCGTCACAAGGGAGCGATGCCGTTTCGCATCACGTACACAATCAGGCTCACATGAAGATCGCCGTCTACTCGCACTACTACTCGCCCGAGATCGGCGCGCCGTCGGCGCGTTTTCAGGACCTCACGCGCGAATGGATCCGCAGCGGCGATTCGGTGCAGGTCTTCACGTGCGTGCCGAACCATCCCGCCGGCATCGTCTATCCGGGTTACCGCAAGCAGTTCCATCAGCGCGAAACGCTGGATGGCGCCGACGTGCACCGCGTCTGGACGTATGTGACGCCGAACAAGGGCTTCGTGAAGAAGACGATCGGGCACGTGTCGTTCTGGCCCTCCGCGATTCTCGCCAGCCGGAAGCACATGACCGAGACCCCCGACGTCCTGATCGGCACTTCGCCGACGTTCTTTGCGGCGATGGCCGCCGATCACGTCGCGCGCGTGCGGAAGCGTCCGTTCATCATGGAAGTGCGCGACCTCTGGCCGGCGCTCTTCGTCGAGCTGGGCGTGCTGAAGAACCGGCAGATGATCGCCATGCTGGAGAAGCTCGAGCTGTCGCTCTACCGGCACGCATCGCGCGTCGTCACGGTCACCGAGTCGTTCCGCCAGGATCTGCTGCGCCGCGGCGTGCCGGAGTGGAAAGTGACGACCATTCCGAACGGGGCCGACGTCGACTTCTGGACCGATCGGGGCGAAGGCGCCGCGTTGCGCGCGAAGCTCGGGATCGCGGGAAACGACCTCGTCGTCCTCTACATCGGCGCGCACGGCATCTCGCAGGCGCTCACCAGCGTGCTGCGCACGGCGGCGCGTCTGCGCGAGCAGCGCGACATCCGCTTCCTCTTCGTCGGCGAAGGCGCGGAGAAGGAAAAACTCACCGACTTCGCGTCGCGCGAGAAGCTCGGCAACGTCACCTTCATCGAGCCGGTGGGCAAAGAGGACGTGCGGGACTTCTACTCCGCGGCCGACATCTGCCTCGTGCCGCTGCGCGACATCCCGCTCTTCAGCACGTTCATCCCGTCGAAGATGTTCGAGATTCTTTCGATGGCCCGGCCCATCCTCGCGTCGCTGCGCGGCGAGGCGGCCTCGATCCTCGAACGATCGGGCGGCGCGGTCATCGTTCCGCCGGACGACGACGAGGCCATGGCGAACGCGATCGCACGGCTGCGCGATCGCGATGACCGCGCGGCGATGGGAGCGCGCGGACGCGCATTCGTCGCCGCCCACTACTCGCGCGCCGCCCTGGCCGCCACCTATCGCGGCGTGATGGCGGACGCCGTCGCGGATCGCCGATGAAGGTCATCCTCACCGGCGCCACCGGCTTCACCGGCTCGCATCTGCTCGCGCAATTGCTCGAGCGCGGCATCCGTCCGACCTGCTTCGTTCGTCCCACCAGTGCGCCTTTACAGGGCGTTCCCACCATCATCGGCGACCTCGCTGAGCCGCAATTTCCCGAGGCCGACGTGCTGCTCAACACCGCGTCGATCGGTTTCGGACACGGGCCGGCCATCGTGGCCGCCGCGCGGCGCGCCGGCATCAGGCGCGCGATCTTCATTAGCACGACGGCGATCTTCACCACTCTGAACGCGAAGACGAAGTCGGTGCGGATGGTGGCGGAGGAGGCGATCCGGAACAGTGGACTGCAGTGGACGATCATCCGCCCGACGATGATCTACGGCACGGCGCGCGACCGGAACATGGTCCGCCTGGTCCGCTATCTCTCGCGCTGGGGGGTGATCCCGGTCGGCGGGCGGGGGACGCATCTGCTGCAGCCGGTGCACGTCGACGACGTCGCCCGCGCGATGCTGCTGGCGCTCGATCACGACGTGTCGATCGGTCGTGCGTACAACGTTGCGGGGAAGGCGCCGCTCACATTCAATCAGGTGATCGACGTCGTGGCCGCGCAGCTCGGCAAACGCGTGTTCAAGTTGCACCTTCCGGTGACACCCGTTGCGTCGATGCTGGCGCTTGCGGAGCGCGCGAAGCTCAGGCTGCCGGTCAAGTCGGAACAGATCCGCCGGCTGAACGAGGACAAGGCGTTCGACTACAGCGACGCCGCGCGCGACCTCGGCTATGCGCCGATGGCGTTCGAGGAAGGGATCGCCCGAGAGATCGAATCGATGGGGCTGCGCCGAAAATGAAAAACGGCGGACGTTGCCGTCCGCCGTTCCATTCGAAGCGTTGAGAGAGAGTTTTACTGCTGGGCCACGCTGGAGTTGACGGTGTTCAGCGCGACGTTGTTCGTGATCACGTTGTTCGAGAAGCCGGTGGCTGTACCGAGGGCGCCGCTGCCGTCACCCGTTCTGGTGAGGCCGCGCGTAGTGTTCCTCACGATGAGGGTGCGCGAGAGCGTACAGGTCGCGGCACCAGCGACACCGCACTCCAGTCCCGTCGCGTTCCCCACAATTGTCACTGACTCGAGCGCCATGGAGGTGGCCTGTTCGATGCGTACGCCGGTGCCCGTGTTGAACGAGACGTTAGAGCGCGTCACGAACAACTCGTTGTTCGAGGCGGTGAGGATGCCGTTCGAGGTGTTCTTCACGACAAGACTCTCGTCGACGGTGGTCTTCGTGGTGCCGCCGGTCGGGGCCACGAAGATGCCATTGGCGTTGTTCTTGATCGTACTGCGGTTGACCATGATGTTCATCGAGACGGTGCCTTCCGCCGAGATGCCGCGGTTGAAACCGTAGATCTGGCAGTTCTCGATGACCACGGACGCCGCGGTCAGAATGCGGACTCCGTTGGTCGCCGCGCTCACGCCCTCGATGTCGAGGCCGCGCAGGGTGACATTCGACGTGGAGATCCCGTTGACGATGATGGCCGTCGCGCCGGACTGCAGCACGCCGCCCATGAACGGCGACGCGTCGATGGTGATCGCCTTGGTGATCGTCACCGCGCCGAAGCCTGCGGAGTCGATCGCGTTGATGATGCCGCCGGTCGCGGTCTTGCTGATCGCGCCTGCAAAGGTCTTGCAGGGGGCGGTACGGCTGCACGGGTTTGCATCGTCACCAACGCCGGAAACCCACGTACGGGTAGCCTGAGCGTGCGCCATGGATGCGATGCCGAGCGTCAACGCCAAAAGAATTCCTTGAATCTTTCTCATGAAACCTCTCCTCCTGTTGTCGCGACGCTTTTTTTGGGCGCGCGGAATCTTGGTTTGGGGAACTTCCCGAACGGGGGATAGCGAGCATTATAAGCGTCTTTCCGGAAGCGGCTGTGCGCCAAGTCACAAAATTCGCAACGACCGTTTCGGGACAGATCGATATATGGACCGATTACGGTAACTATCGCATAGACTCGCCCCCAATGAAACAGCTGATTCAGTCCGTCGGCACGGGTGAGCTCGCCGTGCTCGACGTACCGTCTCCGCAGGTGCCGCGGGGTGGAATCCTGGTTCGAACCCGCGCCTCGCTCGTCTCCGCCGGGACGGAGCGCAACATGGCCTCCTTTGCCCAGGCGAACCTGTTGCAGAAGGCGCGCTCGCGCCCCGATCTGGTGCGCCAGACGATCGCCAAGGCGCGGCGCGACGGCATCCTCGACACCATCGACGCCGTCCGCAACCGCCTCGACCAACCGATGCCGCTCGGCTACTCCGCTGCGGGCGAAGTCATTGAGGCTGGAGCAGATGCGGACGGCTTCAAGGCCGGAGACCGCGTCGCCTGCGCCGGCGGCGGATACGCCGTCCACGCCCAGATCATCGCCGTCCCGCGCAACCTCGCGGTGCCGATCCCCGGAAACGTCACCTTCGATCAGGCCGCCTTCACCACGCTCGGCGCGATCGCCATGCACGGCATCCGGCTCGCCGGCGTGCAACTCGGCGAGACCGTCGCCGTCATCGGCTGCGGCCTCCTCGGACTGATGACCGTCCAGATGCTCCGCGCCGCCGGCTGCATCGTCCTCGGCCTCGACCCGAATCAGTCGCGCGCAACGCTCGCCCAGCACCTCGGTGCGCACTGGGCGGGGAGCGACTCCGCGGAGCTGGCCTCGCGCGTGGCCGCCGCGTCGTCCGGGCAGGGTGCGGACGCCGTGCTGATCACCGCCGACACGACCAGCAACGAGCCGGTCGAGCTCGCGGCTGAGATCGCGCGCAAGCGTGGCGTGGTGATCTCGGTCGGCGCGGTCGGGACGCAGATCCCGCGCAAGCCGTACTTCGAGAAGGAGCTCGACTTCCGGATCTCGCGCTCCTACGGCCCCGGCCGCTACGACGCGGCGTACGAACAGAAAGGGCATGACTATCCATACGAGTACGTCCGCTGGACGGAGAACCGCAACATGCGCGGCTTCGTCGAGCTGATGTCGAGCGGCGCGGTGAACGTCGAGGCTCTGATCACACACCGCTTCGACATCGAACAGGCGGAGCGCGCCTACGACCTGATCATGGGCCGCACCGCGGAGCCGTTTCTAGCGGTGGTGCTCGGATATGTTGCGGAGCCGTCAGCCAGCCGCACCGTCGCCGTCACGCCGTCCGCAACCACGCCGGTCGCTGATGAGAAGCGCGTCTCGATCGGAGTCGCCGGCGCGGGACTCTTCGCGAACGCCGTCCTGCTCCCCGCGCTGAAAAAGACGGAAGGCATCGAGCTGGTCTCGATCAGCAGCGCGGCGGGCGTGAGCGCGCGCAGTGCGGCGCAGAAGTTCGGCTTCGCCTCGGCGTCGACGAGCTTCAGCGACATGCTCGCCGACCCGCGCATCAACACCGTCGCCATCCTCACGCGCCATGACCTCCACGCGCAGCAGGTCGTCTCGGCGCTGCATGCATCGAAGCACGTCTTCGTCGAGAAGCCGCTCTGCCTGACGTTCGAAGAGCTGCAGGAGATCGAGCAGACGGCGCGCACCTCGGGACGGATGCTGATGGCCGGCTACAACCGCCGGTTCGCGCCGTTCGTCGTCCGGCTGCGCGACGCACTGCGCGACGTGCGCGAGCCGCTGATGCTCACCGTCCGCGTGAACGCCGGCTTCATCCCGCCCGAACACTGGACGCACGATCCGGAGCAGGGTGGGGGGCGGTTGCGTGGCGAGGGATGTCACTTCATCGATCTGCTGATCCACCTCGCGGGCTCGCGCGTTCGCCGCGTGACCACGCGCGCATTGCCCGATGCGGGCCGCTATCGCCAGGACAATTTCGAAGTGTCGCTGGAGCTCGAGAACGGCTCGCTCGGCACGGTCGTCTACGTCGCGAACGGGGCGAAGTCCTTTGGCAAGGAATTGATCGAGGCATTCGGCGGCGGCATCTCCGCGCGCCTCGACGACTACCGCACGCTGCACATCCAGCGCGCCTCCGGCGCGGAGCACGAGCGCTCGCGTCTGCGGCAGGACAAGGGACACCGCGCGGAATGGCAGGCGATCGTCAACCACTTGACCAATCGCGGGCCGGCGCCGATTGAGCTCGAGGAGCTGCTGCACTCGGCGCGCGTCACGCTCGCCGCGTACGAGAGTCTGAGGAGCGGCGCGCCGGTCGAGGTCGGGTCCTAGATGCACCTCCTGCATGTCGTCGGCGCGCGGCCGAACTTCATGAAAGTTGCGCCGGTGCACGCGGCGCTGGCAAAGCGGGGGACGCGGCAGACGCTCGTCCACACCGGCCAGCACTACGACGCCGCGATGTCCGACGTCTTCTTCGAGCAGCTCGGCATCCCGCAGCCCGACGTGAACCTCGGCGTCGGATCGGGGACGCATTCGGTGCAGACCGCCGAAGTCATGAAGCGCCTCGAGCCGGTGATCGTCGAGCGGCGTCCCGACTGGGTCCTTGTCTACGGCGACGTCAACTCCACCGTTGCCGCGGCGCTCGTCTGCGCGAAGCTGCGCGTGCATGTGGCGCACGTCGAAGCAGGCCTCCGCTCGCGCGATCGCTCGATGCCGGAGGAGATCAACCGCCTGGTCACCGACCAACTCGCCGATCTCCTCTTCACGCCGAGCGACGACGGCGACGCCAACCTGCTGGGCGAAGGGATTCCGCGCGAACGGATCCGCTGCGTCGGCAACGTCATGATCGACACGCTCGTTGGCCTGCGTCCGGCGGCGGATGACGCGTGGCCGCGGCTGCGCGACCGGCATCAGCTCGATCGCTATCTCCTGCTCACGCTGCACCGGCCGTCGAACGTCGACGATCCCGACAAGCTGCTCCCGATCGTCGAGACGTTGATCGACATCAGCCGCGACTTGCCGGTCCTCTTTCCGATTCATCCGCGAACGCGCGAGGCGCTCGCGTCGCTCCGCTTCGCGCCGCCGCCGTCGCTCGTTCTTCTCGAGCCGCTCGCCTACATCGATTTCCTCGCTCTGCAGGCGCACGCCGTCGGCGTGATCACCGACTCCGGCGGCATTCAGGAGGAGACGACGTTCCTCGGCGTCCCCTGTCTCACGATGCGCGAGAACACAGAGCGTCCGGTCACCGTCTCCATCGGCACGAACATGCTGATCGGCAACGACCTCGGCAGGCTGCGCGATGAAGTGCGCGCGATCGCCGAGGGGCACGGGAAGCGCGGCGGCGTGCCGCCGTTGTGGGATGGGCACGCGGCCGAGCGGATCGCGGACGTCTTACTGACTTAGCTCGCGGCGCACGACGTACTTCTCCTCGCCGCGCAGCAGGACGCCGAACGTCCGCATGATCAGCCAGAGATCGAGCGCGAACGACAGCCGGCGCACGTACTCCGCGTCGTAAGCCCAGCGCTCCGTCCAGTTCAGCACGACGCCGCCGTGCGTCTGCGCCATGCCGGTCAGGCCGGGACGCACGAGCAGACGGAGCTTTGCGTTCTCGTCGAAGTCCTTCAGCTGAATCGGCAGTTGCGGGCGCGGACCGACGAGCGACATGTCGCCCTTCAGCACATTGAAGATCTGCGGCAGCTCATCGAGCTTCGTGCGGCGGAGGATGCGCCCGATTGCCGTCACCTCGTTCGGATCCCCGCTGTAGGAGACCGTGTCGGGGACGCGCGGCTTGTCCGTCATCGTCCGGAACTTCCACGCTTCGAACTCCGTCGCGTTGCGTCCGAGCCGTCCCTGCCGGAAGAAGGCAGGACCGCGCGAGGTGGCGCGGATCACGATGGCGATGAGCAGCAGCAGCGGCCAGATGGCGGCGATCACCGGGATCACCACGATCAGATCGAAGAGCCGTTTGCCGTATCTCGCGTAGAAAGAATCAATGGGATTCATGCTGTTCGGCGGCCGCCATCACACGCTCCTGGATGGCGCTGTTGGTGATTTCGTAGATGGAATCCTTGTTGATGCTGTAGGCGATGGTCAGCGGCTCGATGGCTTCATCGACGCGGCCGGTCTTGATCAGCTCCGTGCCGAGGTTGAGATAGATCTCCGGCCGGCGATCATACCGAAGCGCTTCGCGGTATTCGCTGACCGCGTTCTCGTGCATGTCGCGAGCGGCATAGTTCGCCGCCGCCAGCATGTGCAGGTTGACGTTCCACGGTAGTTTCCGGCGGCACGGTTCGAGTCGCGCGAGGTTCTCGCGCGTCTCCACCGTCACCCTCACCTGATCGGTCGAGGAGAGCATGCTCGTCATCTCTCCCCCCACGTTCATCGCCACGTCATTGCAGTGCACCGGCGTGTAGGAGATGTCGCGGATGGCGACGAATGCGGCCGCGGCGATGCCGGCGCTGAGCGCGAGCTTCAGCCACTTCATTGTTTCGCCGCCCAGGCGCAACAGAGCGCGGCGTAATGGATGGCCACGCTCGCCGTGGATGCGAGCTCCAGCGGAAACTGTGCGAGCGTCACGACGGCGAAACCGGCGGCCAGGGGCAAGGCCAGCGCGTGCGCGAAGCGTGGCCGGATTTCCCGATCCGGTACCCGGAACGACAACATGGCGAGCGAGGCGATTGCGCCGAGGAAGATCAGGTATCCGGGTAAGCCGCTCACGGCCAGCGTCTGCAGGTGATCGTTGTGCGCCTCGCCGAAATTTTCGGCCCCCTCGCGGAACGTGGGATGAGTGGCATTGAGCTGCATCTTGTACGGCAGATACCACCAGCCGTACGTCCCGGGACCGGCGCCGGCGACCGGATGATCGAGAAACAGCTGCCAGGCAACGAGGTACGCCGGCACGCGAAACGACGTGGCGCGCGTGAACGACCCCTCGCGTACCAGGCTGGCGATCAACACCGCGCGGTTGCGCAGCGGCGGGATGACGGCAATGAGGAGCATGGCAAACGCGACGACGACCGCCGCGAACTTCACGCGCCGCGTGAGCAGTACGGTCATCACCAGCGAAGCCACTCCGAATGCGATCAACGCACTCGCGGTCTGCGTCGCGAGCAAGGCTGCGATCAGCAGCACCGAAATCGCGTTGAACCAATGCTGGCGTCCGCGGTACGCGACCGCCAGCGCCACCGCGCAAAGTCCGCAGAAGAACATGTAGACGCCGAGGTCGTTCGGATTTCCGATCAGCGCACTGATGCGGAATTGCTGCGGTGTCTTGTCGTCGAAAGCCGTCGGACTGAACCAGCCGGTCCGCTGCGTCAGGGCGAAGACGGCATTGATCGCCGCTGCCAGCAGCGGCAGGTGGGCGAGGATGGTTCCCTGTCCTCGGCGCGCCACGAGAAGCGTGGCCACGAAGACCATCGCGCAGCTCGCCACCCAGATCATCGACTGAATGCTCAGCGTGCGATTCGTCGAGAGGAGCGAGCTGACGGCCGTCCAGATGACGGCCGCGGCGGCGATCGAAAGGGGCAGACGATGGGGCCGCAGTTCGTTCACGACCTCCCGCCGGCGCCACAGCAGCAATATCAGCAGCAACGCGAAGCAGACGATCGCCCCGGCCTCATAGAGCGCCATCTTCGGGAGGCGAAACGAATCGAGCCGGTTGCGCGCGAAGGCCACGCCGACGAGAGAGCTCCCGGCGGCAACGACCAGCCAGAGAAGTTTGAAGAGCGCGTCTTTGTGAAGCGGAGCGGCGACTCTTGCGCCGCCGTCGCGCGTCATCGACTCAGCTCCGCGTTCGCCACGATCAGCGGAGCGACGCGCCGGTCCGGCGTAGGCCGCGGCTGCTGGGTCGGGGTGACGCGGGGTGCGGTGTCACGGCGGTATTCAGGGACGAGACGCTCCAGCAATTCGAGCGCTTCATGCGCGGCACAGCTCTCGGAGGCCTGCTGCAGCACCGCGCGGATCAGAGACGGTTCCGCCTGCGGCGTGTCAGTGATGACGATCTGCGGATGTACCGTCGGGCGGATCGACTCGCCGCGCAGACGGATCTCTTCGAACAGCTTCTCACCCTGACGCAGACCGGTGAAGATGATGGGGATCTCGTCCTCGGTGTGATTCGAAAGGCGGAGGAGGTCGCGCGCCAGCTCGACGATCTTCACCGGCTCCCCCATGTCGAGCATGAAGATGCCGGCGTTTTCTTCGAGCGTCGCCGCCTGCAGCACGAGCGACACCGCCTCGGAGGTGCGGATGAAGTAGCGCGTCACGTCGGGATGCGTGACGGTGATCGGGCCGCCCGCGGCGATCTGCTCCATGAACAGCGGGATCACGCTGCCCGACGATCCGATGACGTTGCCGAATCGCACGATCGTCAGTTGCATGCCGGTGCCGCGCGCCGCGTCGAGCAGCAGCATCTCCGCCGCGCGCTTCGTCGAGCCCATCACGCTGCTCGGATTGATCGCTTTGTCGGTGGAGATGAAGACGAAGCGCTCGACGCCGTGCGCCACGCTCATCTCCGCCACGCGACGCGCCGCGAGCGCGTTGTTGTGCAGGTACTCGGCGGGATTCTCTTCACCGATCGGCACGTGCTTGTGCGCCGCGGCGTGCAGGACGATCTGCGGACGCTCGCGGCCGATCAGGTCTTCGATCACGTTCTCGTCGCAGATGTCGATCAGGCAGCTGGCGACCGCCGGTTGCATCCCTTTGGCCTCGCGCGACAGCCGCTTGCGCACTTCGTACAGCGCGAACTCCGAACGTTCGACCAGCACGAGGCGGCTCGGCTCGAATTGCAGGATCTGGCTCGACAGCTCGGCACCGATCGTGCCGCCGGCGCCGGTGACCAGCACGCGCTTGCCGCGGAACAGCTCGCGCACCGGATCGCCTGGGAGCTCGATCGGTTTGCGGCGCAGCAGGTCTTCCAAGTTCACCGGGCGAAGCTGCGTGATGTGCACTTTGCCGGTGACGAGGTGGTCGATGCCAGGAAGGATCTTGAACTGCAGGCCGGCCGCGGAGACGAATTTGACGATCTCGCGCAGCCGCTTGCCCGATGCGCTCGGAATGGCGATCAGCACTTCTTCCGCTTCGAGCTCCTCGGCGATCTCGCCGATGGTGGAGATCGGGCCGCGCACTTCGATGCCGCGAATGCTCGAGCCCCACTTGATGCGCTGATCGTCGACGAACCCGACGACCTTGCCGAGCTGCCGGCGATGCTCGATCTCGCGGGCCAGCGATTCGCCCGCATCACCGGCGCCGACGATCAGCAGACGGCTCTCGTTGCGCGCGCTACCTTCGTCACGCGGACGGAAGCGATCGCGCCCGAGGCGGACGGCGAGGCGCGCGCCGAAAAGAGTCAGCAGCGCGAGCGCCCAGTCGATCAGAATGACGCCGCGCGGCATCTGGATGAAGCGGCTCTGGGCGGGAAGGACGTTGCCGGCGAACCAGAGGAGGTTCTGCACCGCGGCGGCTGTGGTCAGCCCGAGGACGAGGCGGATGACGTCGGAGATTCCGACATAGCGCCACCAGCCGCGATAGAAGCCGAACAAGCCGCCGAAGACCAGCTGCAGAAGCACGACGACCGTGATGCCGGAGCGCGCCAGCAAGACGCCCTCGTGATTGAGTGTGAAGTCGTAGCGAACCAGATTCGCCAGGACGAAACAGATGAAGAAGACGACGACGTGAAAGAGGAAAAGGAAGAACGTTCGCGCGCCAGGAGTCTGGCCGAGAATGGTATCTAACAGTGATGACTGCTGGTCGGTGCGCATGCGGCGAATTGTCAGAATAATACGAGTGAACGTCATTGTATCCTGCCGGACGTCCGGAGCAATTATTCGTAATGGTCGAGACTGGTTATTTTCCGTTTAACGCAACTCGAGTTTCGGAGCTGGCGCGCCGCATCCGCGTGCACGTCGTGCGCATGACCTCGCGCGCAAACAGCTCACACATCGGATCTTCCTTCTCGATGAGCGAGCTCCTCGCCGTTCTTTACGGAGGCGGCGTGCTGCGCGTCGATCCGGCGCGTCCCGACTGGCCGGAGCGCGATCGTTTCATCCTCAGCAAAGGACATGGCTGCGCCGGTCTTTACGCGGCGCTGTCGGAGGCGGGGTTCTTTCCGCTCGAGGAGCTCGACACGTTCTATCTGAACGGGACGCGTTTAGCGGGTCATGCGACGACCACGGTTCCCGGTGTCGAGCTTTCGACCGGCTCCCTCGGACACGGTCTGCCGGTCGGCACAGGCATGGCGCTCGCCGCGAAACGCGCCGGCGAATCGCACCGCGTCTTCGTCCTGCTCAGCGACGGCGAATGCGACGAAGGCTCGGTGTGGGAGGCGGCGCTCTTCGCTCCGCAGCACAAGCTCGACAACCTCGTCGTCATCGTCGATTACAACAAGATCCAGAGTCTCGGCACGGTCAAGGAAGTGATGGACCTCGATCCCTTCGCCGACAAATGGAAGTCGTTCCGCTGGAGCGTGCGCGAAGTCGCCGGACACGACGTCAATTCCATTCGCGAGGCGCTCGGCGCCGTGCCGTTCGAAGCAGGACGTCCGAGCTGCATCATCGCGCACACCGTGAAGGGGAAGGGCGTGAGCTTCATGGAGGACAAGCTGCTGTGGCATTACCGCGCGCCGCTGGGCGATGACCGCGCAATCGCGATGCGGGAGCTCGGCGTCGTCGAAGGCGACCTAATCCAAGAGGACGAATGAGAAGCGCGTTCATCGAAGAGCTCACGCGCCTGGCGCGCATCGACCGCAACATCGTCCTCGTCGTCGGCGACCTCGGATTCGGCGTCGTCGGCAAATTCGCCGAGGAGCTCCCTGCGCAATTCGTGAACGCGGGAGTGGCGGAACAGAACATGACCGGACTGGCCGCCGGCATGGCGATGAGTGGGAGAACGGTGCTCACGTACTCGATCGCGAATTTCCCCGTCATCCGCTGCCTGGAGCAGATTCGCAACGACGTCTGCTATCACGACGCGAACGTGAAGATCGTCGCCGTCGGCGGCGGGATGGCGTACGGCTCGCTCGGCATGACCCATCACGCAACCGAGGACCTGGCGATCATGCGCGCGATGCCGAACATGGTCGTGCTCGCGCCGAACGATCCGGTCGAGGCGAAGCTCGCGACGCGTGCGGCGGTCGAGCATCGCGGGCCGGTCTATCTGCGTCTCGGCAAGCAGGGAGAGAAGCGCGTTCACGCGACCGATCCCGAATTCCGCATCGGGAAATCGATCCGCATGCGCGAAGGCGATGATGCAACGCTCGTGGTGACCGGCGGACTCCTGCAGAACACGATGGAGGCGGCGGAGTTGCTCGCGTCGCGCGGCATTCAGGCCGCGGTGATCAGCGCGCCATCGATCAAGCCCTTCGACGCTCAATCGCTGAACGGCTCAACAGCTCTGTTCACGATCGAAGAGCACAGCGTGATCGGTGGACTCGGAGGTGCGGTCGCGGAGATCATGGCCGAGTCGGGCTCGAAGATCACGTTCAAGCGCATCGGTCTGCCGGGCGAGCAGTTCTCGTCGAAGGTCGGCGATCAGGACTATCTGCGGCGCGAATTCGGACTCGATCCGGACGGCATAGCGCTCACGGTGGAGCGCGTTCTCTCCCGGAAATGACGCTGCCGCGCGCCTACCATCAGATCAAGAGGCTCTCGCGCGACGAGCTGAAGGATTTCGTCGCCGAGAACATCAAGACGCTCGCCGAAGACGAGGCGATCGCGGTCATCGCGAACCCGTTCGTCACGCCGTCGATGTTGATGGCGATCGCGCAGAGCCCGCGGCTCGCCGGCTTCTACGCCGTGCGCGTGCGTCTTGTCGCGCATCGCCAGACGCCGCAGGCGCAGTCGACGAAGCTGGTCCACTACCTCTACTGGCACGACCTCGTGCGGTTGTCGATCGAGGTCACCGTGCCGGCGCCGGTCCGCCGCGCGATCGATACGCAGCTCCTCCTCAAGCTCGACAAGCTCACCCTCGGCGAACGGATCGCCAGCGCGCGCCGCTGCTGCCATGCACTGGTGAAGGCGTTTCTCGCCGATCCCGATTCGCGCGTCTTCGGCATCGTGCTGTCGAATCAGCGCGTGCGCGAGGACGACATCCTCGCGGTCATCGCATCGCGTCAGACGACCTCGGAACAGCTGCGGATGATCGCCGACGATCAGAAGTGGTCGTATCGATACGCGGTGCGAAAGGCGCTCGTGCTCAATCCCGCCACACCGCGATCGGCCGCCGCATCGCAGCTCCGATTTCTCACGCCGAAGGACCGCCGCCTGATCCATTCCAATCCGTCCACTTCGACCTATCTGCGGCGCTGTATCGAGCGCATGCAAGCCAAGGATTTCTCGGCGCATGTCGAGCGAATTGAATAAAATGCCGGGACTGATGCCCGACCAGGAGCCCCAGGCGCATTCGGAGCTCGCCACCTTCGGCGAGGAGCTGAAGCGTGAGCGGGAAATCCGCGGAATCTCGCTCAAAGAGATCTCCGATGACACGAAGATCAGCAAGCGATTTCTGGAAGCTCTCGAGCGCAACGATCACAAGACGCTCCCCGCGCCGGTCTTCACGCGCGGCTTCGTCCGCCAGTACGCGCGCTACCTCGGATTGAACGCCGAGGACATGGTCAACCGGTACAACTATGCCGCGGCGGGCGATGACCGGATCGAGAAGAGCGCGCATCTCGAGCGCCTCGTGACGCCACCCACACCCGAAGTGCCGGTGCGGAAAGGGATTCCGCCGGTGTATGCGCGGATCGACCGGAACGTCTACATCACCATCGCCATCGTCATCGCGTTGACGCTCGTCGGATGGTGGGCGTACCGGCTCAAGCAGCAGCGAAGCGGAGAGCAGGCCGATGCGCGACCGGTCGTCGTCGCCTCCACCAGCGCCGCCACCGCACAAGCCCTGCCCCCGTCCGCCCAGTCCACCACCAACCCCGACATCCTCCGCCTCACCCTCGACGTCAACGACGACTCCTGGGTCACACTCGAAGCCGACGGCAAGACCGTCATCAGCGACGAACTGAAGGCAGGGGAGCATCGCACGTACGAAGCGAGGGATCGCTTCCGCTTCAGGACCATCGGCAATGCCGCCGGTGTGGTGGTCACATTCAACGACGTTCGCGTTCCGGCCCTCGGGCGCGAACGGCAGGTCGTACACGACCGCATCTTCGATCGCGACTGGTTGAAGGCTCACGCAGCCGGCGAGCAGAATCAGACATGACCAGCGTCCCCTCGGAGCTCAACGCCGCTTCCGTCATCAACCTGATCGATTCGGGTGCCTATCCGCGCGACGTCGCCGTCACCATCGCGCGCGGATTTCTCCCGCTGGCGCAGGAGGAGCTCGTCTCCGTGCTCGCGTACCTCAGCGGCGCGGACGACGAGGAGATCGCGAACGCGGCGCGGGCATCGATCGCCGATCTGCCGCCGAACGTCCTCACCGTCTTCATCACCAGCGAGACGAGCAATCCCGACTATCTATCGCGCCTCATGCTGTCGACCACTGACAACGTCGTGCTCGAGACGCTGATCCGGAACAGGGCCGTCCCCGACGCGGCGGTCACCGAGCTGGCCCGCCGCGCCGAGCCGGGGGTGCAGGAAGTCATCGTCATCAACCAGGCGCGCATCCTCCGCACGCCGGAGATCCTCGACGCGCTGCTGGCCAATCCGAACATCACTCCCGACGTGCGGCGCCGCGTGGCGGAGACGCGCGAGGAGTTCTTCGACAAGAAAGCGCGGATCGCACACGTCGAGCTGCCGCCCGGTTTGCCGCTGGAGCCGGACCTCCTCGACACGCCGGCCGACGAGATCGCCGACCTGCTGGAGAAGGCCGACGATCCGCAGTTTCAGCAGACCGCCGCGCTTCCGCCCCCCGATGCGGCGGACGAGAAGAAGGTGGCCGTCTGGGTGCAGATCCAGAGCATGACCGTCGCGCAGAAGGTGATGCTCGCCTTCCGCGGCGACAAGATGGTGCGCATGCTCCTGGTGCGCGATCGCAACAGACTCGTCTGCGCCGCGGTCATGCGCAACGCCCGCATGACGGAGAACGAAGCGGAGATGATCGGCGGGATGCGCAACGTCGACGACGAGGTTCTGCGCATCCTCTCCACGAAGCGGGATTGGATGGCCAAGTACCCGATCATGCTGGCCCTCTGCAAGAACCCGAAGGCGCCGATAGGTATTGTCCTCCCCTTGATCAATCGGTTAGCCTTAAGAGATTTGAAATTCCTGAGGGATGATCGCGGCGTCGCGGAGGTGGTCCGCTCCACGGCCAAGCGGATCTATCTCGCACGGACCCAGAAGTCCTGATCTGAATGAAGATCAACTATTACGAGGTGCTGGGCGTCGAGCGGAGCGCGACAGAGCTGGAAATCCGCGATCAGTTCCGCAAGCTCGCGCGCGAACAGCATCCGGACCGTTACCGCGGACCGGATAAAGCCGACGCCGAAAGAAAGTTCCAGACGCTGACCGAAGCGGTCAACGTGCTGACGAATGCCGCGCGTCGAAAACAACATGACAATGAGCTCGCCTCCGGCGTCGGCAAATCAGGCGTCGACTTCGCCCAGATCGCCAAGGCCTACATCGCCAAAGGCGTGAAGGCTTACAAGGAAGGCGACGTGAAGACCGCGTACGAGAATTTCGACATGGCGGTCAAACACAATCCGCAGGACGCGAAGGCGTTTCACAACCTCGCCCTCGCCGCCGCCCGCCTCCAGGGGATGAACAAACAGGCGGTGCAGGCGATCGAGACCGCGGTCCAGCGCGATCCTGTCAACTTCGTCTATCTCAAAGACGCCGGTATGCTCTGCCGGCGTGCGGGCCTGGTGGCCAAAGCCGAGCGTTACTTCGAGGAGGCATTGAAGTGGGACCCATCGAACCTCGAAGTGCAAGGAGCTCTTTCCGAGCTCCGAGGCTCGAAAGAGCCGGCCAGGAGCGGCTTCGGCCTGTTCAGGAAGAGCTAGTGAGGATGGAGATCAAAGCATACGGTCTGACCCACGTCGGGCGACAGCGCCAGCACAACGAGGACTCGTACCTCGTCGCTGACGAAGCGAAGCTGTTCCTCGTCGCCGACGGCATGGGCGGCCACGCCGCGGGCGAGATCGCGTCCCGCATCGCCGTCGACTCCATCTCCGAGTTCATCCTCCATACGAAAGAAGATGACGGCACATGGCCGCACGCGTACGACGAGCATTTCAAACGCTCGACGAATCGCCTGATGGCCGCGGTGCGGCTCGCCAACACGCGCGTGCTCGAGGCGATGCGCAAGGACGCGCGCCTTCGCGGAATGGGCACGACCGTCGTCGCCTGCCTCGCGGACGGCGAGACGATGTCGGTGGCGCACGTCGGCGACTCCCGCGCCTACATGATCCGCAACAACCAGCTGCAGCGGATCACGAACGACCACTCCTGGGTCTTCGAGCAGGTACAGGCCGGCATGCTGACCGAGGCGGAAGCGGAGAAGCATCCGCTGCGCAACGTCATCACCCGCGCCCTCGGCGGCGCCCTGCAGGTCACGCCCGATGCATCGGAGATCGAGGTGAAGGAAGGCGACGTCTTCCTCCTCTGTTCCGACGGACTCACTGGCATGGTTCCGGAAGACGAGATCCTCAAGGTCGTCACGCAATCGAACGGCGACCTGGAGAAGGCTTGTCAGAAGTTGATTGAAGAAGCGAATGAGCGCGGCGGTCTCGACAACGTGACCGCCATCCTGGTCAAGGCGGTATCGTGAACGTTCGGATCGACTACTGCGGCGTTTGAAACTACCTTCCTCGAGCCTCCAGTCTGGCGGCTGAAATCAAGAAAGAGCTCGGATTCGACAGTGAGCTTGTCCGCGGCAGCGGCGGCATCTTCGTCGTGACCGCCGACAATGCCAAAATCTTCTCCAAGAAAGAAGAAGGGCGCTTCCCGACGGAGCGCGAGATCATCGACGCACTGCGCGCGCGAGTCTGAAGACGGTTTCCTCGCGCGAACCGGGCGCGTCCAACAGAGCGATGCTCTTCTTCGCTCTCGTCGTCAACCTCGTCATCGTGGAGAAGACGAGCCACACGATGAAGCTGCTCGATCACGGCCGCGTGGTCAAAACGTACAGCGTTGTGCTCGGTCCCGACCTCGGACCCAAACAGAAGAAGGGCGACGGACGCACGCCCGAGGGCCGCTACGTGATCGACTCGCGCAACGCGGCCAGCCGCTACCACCGGGCACTGCACATCTCCTATCCGAACGCGGCCGACCGGCGGAATGCGCGGCGCCGCGGCGTCGATCCGGGCGGGGAGATCATGATTCACGGCCGGCCGAACGGTTGGCGTGGCCGCTTCGTGAGCCTTGCGGGCGACTGGACTCGCGGCTGCATCGCTGTGACGGACGCGGAGATCGAAGAGATCTGGCGCCTCGTCTCGAACGGCACGCCGATCGAGATCAGGCCGTGACGCCTACTTCCGCTTGAACACCATCATGACGTTCGTCGTCTTCGGGTGGTACTTCAGCGCATCCGGGCCCCACACGTACTGCGTCGTTCCCGACGTGATGTCGGCGATGCCGTCGAGCGTGTAGTTGGCGTTCACGTACTTCTCCGACCATTCGAAGATCGTCCGGTCGGATTCGGGGTGCGCCAGCCACGACGTCGCCACGCCGACTGAAACGATGTACTTCGGCTTCGCCTGCTCGATTTCCCCGATCATCTCCATCTGCATGCGATGGGCGAACTTCTGCTTCTCCATCAGCGGATACGTGTAGATGTAGCCGGTGGCCGACTTCCGTCCGGAGTAGAAGTAGATCTGCGGCTCCGAGCCGAGGACGGCGATGCGATCGTCCGGCTCGGTGTGATCCTTGAGGTAGCTCGCCACCTCGATCGATTCGGGGAACGGGTTGAAGCCGTAGAGCATCCGGGTGATGGTCGTCGTGCTGGTCCGTACGAGCAGGGGCCATTGCTGTCCGAGCGTGATGAGCAGCGCGATCGCATACGCAATCGCCGGCGCGGCACGCCACGGCATCAGTCGCGAGGCCGCCTTCACCGCGATGCCGTTCAGCATCGCCGCGGCGGGGAAGAGGACCATGTAGTAGTGCTCGCGGAAGTAGAAGCCGGGCATCGTCGCCAGAACGCCCGCGATGGTGAAGCCGACGACGAAGCGCCAGTGCTTGCGTACCTCCGCGTCGACGAACAGCAGCACCAGTCCGGCGAGCGCGATCCACCAGAGCAGCGACGTGTAACTGAAGATCGCGCCGAACGTGACCTTGAACGTCTGGAGCCCCTGCGTAAACGTCGTCTGTGAAACGTACTGCCGCGCGTAATCGATCGTCCAGAGTTTGAATCGAGCGAAGACGCCGGCGATGACGAGCGTCGCGACGGTGATTGCGCCGATGACCGAGGCGCCGCCCGCCAGCAGTGCGGTGTCGCGCACGCGTTTCGACGTCAGCAGCCAGATCGCGGCGAAGAATCCGAACATCATGCCCGGTTGCTTCATCAATGCGGCGAGCGCGAGGAGCGCGCCGCTCAGCGTGACGCTCCACCACGACGGCGGTTCGCGCAGGAGCAGCACCAGTCCCGCCACCGCCGCGAGCGCGACGAAGTGCGTCGCGTGCGCGTACGGCCCCATCGCCGGCAGCGTGATCGAGAACATCAATTGCGTCGCCGCGGCGACCACGCCGGCGACGTGGCCGAACATCCGTTTCGTCAGCAGGTAGACGCAGATCGCGGTCGCGCTGGTGACGAGCAGCAGGCCGATGCGGATGCCGGTGATGCTCTCGCCGAAGACGCCCATGATCGCCGCGAACGCCGCGTACGTCCCGGGCCACTTCATGTTGTAGAGGAGCTTGTAAGGAGGGATGCCGTGCAGGATCAGCTGGCCCGCGTACGCGTATTCGCCCTCATCGCGCTCGAGCGGTAGATCGAGCAACCGGACGCGCAGCATCGCGAACGCCGCGATGAGCACGAACAGCGCAAGCGCGCTCAATTGCGGATGCAGAACAGACGTTCCTGCCTGTTCCGGTACGGTTGCGCCCGCCGCAATTTTCGTGTCGATTTTCTTGCGTTTTGCCAAGGCGGCGGAGTCTGCCCTATGTATGGATTGAAGACAAGTTACAGATCTGAAGACGCAGGCGTCGGTCGATGATTACCGGATAAACTGCACGCGTGCATCCCGAGGTGGATGAGCTCCGCCCCAAACTCAAAGAGATCCTTTACGACTGCGCCGTCGACATCAAGGCGACAAAGGCCGCGCTCTATCTCTTTGACGGCGCGACGCGCAATTTCGAGCTCGTCACCGAGTACGGATTTCGCGGCTCGGTCCGTCAGCTCGCCGACTTCAATGATCCGGTGATCGATCGCTGCGGCCGCGGCCGCACGCCGTTTTTCCTCAACGGTCTGGCGGTCGATCCGCGTTTCTCGGAGCTCCTCTACGCCTCGTCCACCGATCGCCTGCTCGCCGCGCCGGTCTATCTGCGCGGGCAGCTCGTCGGCGTGATCGACATGCGCGACAAGGCGAGCAAGCTGCTGTTCGAACAGACCGATGTGACGAAGGCGCAATCGATCGCTGACCGCATCGCCAATCTCTTCGGCAACAAGAACGTCTTCGGCCAGCGCTTCATCGCGCTCTCCGACGTCGATGAGCCGGCACCGGCGCCGGCGGCGAGCGCACCCGCTCCTTCGCAATCGTCGGCCGCTGTCGCCACCGCGCCGGTCGCTGCTCCGCAGGTCGTTCGTCCGGCGGCCCACGTCGCTCCTCCTCCGCTGCCGCAGATCGCGAAGACGCGTGAAGCGGAGACGCGCGTGCACGTGCCGCGGCTCGCGACGCTCGTGCTCGAAGCGCGCAGCCTCTCCGGTCACATCGTCGTCGAGCCGGCGCCGCTGGCGATCTCCGAGGCCGAGCTCGCGGCCGCGCGCGAGATCCTGCGGGCGATTCTGATGATCCCCGGTGCGATCGTCGCCGCGTTCTCCGCGTTCGGCCACATGGGCGGCGTGCAGGAGGTCGCGTCGAAGTCGACGATGACGGACGAAGCGTCGACGCTGCTGCAATCGAAGCTGAACATCTGGCTGACGCGGCGCGGAGAAGGGGGGGGATATGTCCGCACCGCCGCACAGACGCCGCTCGGGTCGTCGGCCCCGCCGATCACCGCCACGCAGTTGCAGAAGGTCTTCACCGCGCCGGTCGTCGTCGGCTCGATGCGCGGCATGTACCTCACCGTCGGCTTCGGGACGCCGCCCGACCGCTCGACGCACGAATTTCTCGCCGCGCTGCTCCAGCAACTCCAGGTCGCGATCGAGCATTCGATGCAGAAGTCGTCGCTGACGACGCTGCGCAATCGCGCGGCGGAACGCCTCGTCGAGCCCGACTTCGCCAAGTACCCCGAGCTGCGCCGCCACACCGACGCGGTCTGCGCTCGCGCGGTCGCCTTCGCCCAGTTCCTCGGCATGAACCCGTCCGAGGTCGACAACGTGCGGCTCACAGCGATGGTCCACGACTGCGGCATGCGCCTGCTCGACTACGACCGCCTCTATCGCAAGAAGGACATTTCGGCCGACGAGATCGGAATCCTCCGCGAGCACGTCGGCGTCGGTGCCGCCATGGTCGAGCCGATCCTCGGCGCGGAGATCGCGCGCGCCGTCCTCTGCCATCACGAGCGCGTCGACGGCCGCGGCTATCCGAACGAGCTGCACGGCGACGAGATCCCGCAGCTATCGCGGCTCGTGCAGATCTGCGACACGTTCATCGCTATCACCGATGCCGACACCTACCAGCAGCCGCAGACGACGGAGCAGGCGCTGTCGATCATCACCAACGCCGCCGGCTCGCAGTTCGATGAGGATCTGGCGAAGCGGTTCGTCGACATGTTGCGGTCATAGCCACCGCTTGAACATCGTCGAGTACCAGTCCCGCATCTTGTGCGCCGCGCCGCGATCGCGCCATTGCTGATACGTCCACTCGCGCGCATTTCTCAGATCATCCTCGAACGCCGCGCGCAGTGTCGCCGCCACTTCGCGGTCGCACATGGCGACGGTGATCTCGTCGTTGAGGCGGAACGAGCGCGGATCGAAATTCGTCGAGCCGATCGAGCACCAGCGGCCATCGACGATCATCACCTTCTGATGCAGGCCGCTCAGCGCGTACTCGAACACGCGCGCGCCGCGCTGCAGCAGCTCGCCGTAGAAGTAGTGACTGGCGTGCTGCACGATGGGGAAGTCGCTGGTCTGCGCGTTCGGCAGCATGACGCTGATCCGCACGCCGCGATCGAGTGCGCGCCGCAGCAGCGTCAGGGCTTCGCGATCGGGGAGAAAGTACGGGTTCTGCAGGATGATCTCGTCGCGCGCGGCGCCGATGGCGAAGTAGTAGAGCCGCTGCGGCGCGCTGACCGTCTGGCGCGGCGCGAGATATGAGACGTGCGCAGGCGTCGTTCCCTCGCCGCGCAGTTCGGGGAAGTAGTCGCTGCCGCCGTAGATCTCGCCGCTCGCGATCGCCCAGTTGTCGAAGAACGCCGCCTGCAGTTGATTGACCACCGGCCCTTCGAAGCGCGCCGCGGTGTCGCGCCAGCCCGACCTCTTCGTCCACATGTCGGCGATGCCGTGTCCGAACGTGTAGCCGACGCGCCCGTCGATGATGGCGAGCTTGCGGTGGTCGCGATGGTTGTACCAGGCGAATTCGCGGATGCGCATCCGGTGGTGCACGCGAAAGTCGACGCCTGCCTTGCGCAGACGCGCCCAGACGCTCGATGAGGTCTGCGCCGCGCCGCGCTGGTCGACGAGCACGCGCACGTTGATCCCGCGGGCCGCGCATGCGGCGAGCGCGTCGCCGACGCGGTCCGACACTTCGCCGTTATGCCAGAGAAATGTCTCGAGGTGGATGCTGTGGCGTGCCGCGGCGGCGTCGGCGAGCAGCGCGTCGAAGAACGCGCCGTTCTGGATGATCTGCACGCGATTGCCTTCCGTGACGCTGCTCCAGGTCAGCGCGGCGATGGCGTGAAACGTCTCGACGATCGTCGTTTCGTCGGGAAGCACCAGCTGCACGCGGCGCCGCCGGCTCTTCCCCCACAGGACGTATCCGAGAAGCGCGGTCGCGCAAGCCAGGATCGCGCTCAGTAGCCACATCTGCCCGAGGCATTGCACGTCCGATGCGCAGCGATTCTTTGACCCCAACTAACCCGTATGATCGGTGAATGCGCGCCGTTCGTCTGACCGCCTTCAAGGCTCCGCTCGTCGAGCAGGAGCTCGATGAACCAGTCGTTCAGCGCAACGAATTGAAGGTGCGCATCGAAGCGGCAGGCATCTGTCACAGCGATGCGCACTACCGTGCTGGCTTCGGCGCGATCGCCTTGCCTCGAACGCCGGGACACGAGATTGCCGGCACAGTCATGGAGATCGGCGACGACGTCCGCGACGTCGCGATCGGCGATCGTGTCGCCATTCATTACCTGAAGAGTTGCGGCGTCTGCCGCGCGTGCCACGAAGCGGGCGAGCAGTTCTGCGAAACGGGCGAGATGATCGGCAAGCAATGCGATGGCGGGTATGCCGAATCGATCGTCGTGCCGGCGAAGAACGCGATCCGTATTCCGGACGGAGTGCCGTTCGACGTCGCGGCGATCATGATGTGCTCGACCGCGACCGCGTTTCACGCGCTGCGTGTCGCCGGTCTGCGCGAAGGGCAACACGTCGCGATCCTCGGCTTCGGCGGTCTCGGCGTCTCCGCGCTGCATCTGAGTCGCGCGCTCGGCGCGGGCTCGATCTCGGTCGTCGACGTCGTACCTGAAAAAATCGAAGCCGCCGAGGCCCTCGGCGCACGAGTCAATGACTTGTCGAACATCGACGTGGCGATCGATTTCACCGGACGTCCGGAGATCGCCACGCGTGCATTGAAGGCGCTCAATCCGCGCGGCACGCTCGCCATCGTCGCCTTGTCCGAGATACCGATCGCGTTCAATCCGTATCGCGATCTCCTCGGCAAGGAGCGGCGCATCGTCGGCTGTTCCGATCATCTGCGATCGGAGCTCGTCGAACTGATGCAATTCGCGGCGAACGGAACGCTGAAGCTCGATGCCGTGATTTCGCGTCACGTGCCGCTCGACGCCGCGGGATTGACGGCGTGCTCGATGACCTCGAGCGCGGCACGGCCGCGGTCCGCAGCGTGATCGTGCCCTGACGACTGCGGCGCGCCGCAGTCGAACGTTTACAATTCGCGGTCGATGAAGATCGATCGTGAAGAAGCGCGCCGTATCGCCGGTCTCGCGCATCTCGAGCTCGACGATGCGGCGCTCGTGCGTATGGCCGACGAGATGACGAAGATCCTCACGTACATCGATCAGTTGCGCGAGGTCGACGTCGAAGGGTTCGAAGAGCACGCCGAGTCGGCGGGGACGCCGTTCCGCGAGGATGAGCCGCGCCCGTCGCTCGATCGCGCGCTGGTCGAACGCAACGCGCCATCATGGAATGAGAGCTTTTTCGTCGTGCCGAAGGTGATCGGCGGTGAGTGATCTCCTCGAATTGCCGTGGCACGAAGCGCGGCAGCAGGTCTCGCCGCGCGAATATCGCGATGCCTGCCTCGCCGCGATCGAATCGCGCGATCCGCAGCTGCACGCCTTCCTGCACGTGAATCGCGATGTGACTGGCGATGGCCTGCCGATCGCGATCAAAGACAACATCGTCACGACCGACATGCCGACGACGTGCGCCTCGCGCATCCTCGGCGATTTCGTGTCGCCGTTCGACGCCACCGTGATCGCCCGCCTTCGCCGGCACGGCGCCGCGCTGATGGGGAAGACGAATCTCGACGAGTTCGCGATGGGCTCGTCGACCGAGCACTCCGCATTCGGCCCGACGCGCAATCCGTGGGACCCGAACTGCGTCGCGGGCGGCTCGTCGGGCGGCTCCGCGGCGGCGGTCGCGGCGCGCATGGTGCCCGCGGCGCTCGGATCGGAGACCGGCGGCTCGGTGCGTCAGCCCGCTGCACTTTGCGGAGTCGTCGGCGTGAAGCCGACGTACGGACGCGTGAGCCGTTGGGGACTCGTCGCCTTCGCATCGGGCCTCGATCAGATCGGCGTGGTGACGAAGACCGTTCGCGAAGCGGCCGAGGTTTTGGGCGTGATCGCGGGACACGACGAGATGGACTCGACGTCGAGCGCGCATCCGGTCGACGACTACGCCGCCGATCTCGAGGCGGGCGTACGCGGCATGCGGTTCGGCGTCGTGCGCGAAGCGGTCGAGCAGCTCACCGGTGAAGTGCGCGAAAACTTCGACGCGGCCATCGCCACGCTGCGCGGCGCGGGAGCGATCGTCGAAGAGGCGAGCGTGCCGACGATCGGCTACGCCATCGCCGTCTACTACATCGTCGCCAATGCGGAGGCGAGCGCGAATCTCTCTCGCTTCGACGGCATCCGCTACGGGCGGCGCAGTCCCCAGGCGCGCACCCTCGACGAGGTCTATTCCGATTCGCGCGGCGAAGGATTCGGCGCGGAAGTGAAGCGGCGGATCATGCTCGGCACGTTCGCGCTGTCGTCCGGCTACTACGACGCGTACTACGGCCGCGCACAGAAGGTCCGCGCGCGGTTGCGCCACGACTTCGCCCAGGCGTTCGCGAAGTTCGATTTCCTCATCACGCCGACGACGCCCGAGCCGGCGTTCCCCATCGGCGCGAAGACCGACGATCCGCTGTCGATGTATCTCTCCGACATCTTCACCGCGCCGGCGAACCTGGTCGGTGTGCCGGCGATCGCCGTGCCGTCGGGCTTCTCGAAATCGGGACTGCCGTTGTCGCTCCAGATCACCGCGCCGCATTTCGCGGAGCGCGCGATGTTCCGCGCCGCCGCGGCGTACGAGCGTGAGACGCAGTTCTGGCGCAAGTCGCCTATTCGAGCTTGAACGTCACCTTCACGTCGCCGCGCGACCAGGTGATCGTGTTGCCGTCGTAATCCGTCTCGTCCGGCAACTGTCCGAAGTCGGTGGCCATCTCGCGATGCCACCGCACGAGCGCGCCGCTCTGCGTATCGACATACAACCGGTCGCGCCGCTGCTCCAGGATGTACGTCTCATGCCCGCGGACCGTCTCGACGCCGATCGCCGCGAGCCGCTCCCGATTCAATGCCGGCGCTTTCAAAGCGTCGTTCGCCTCGGGCGGATATTCGAGCGTCGTCTTCACCACGCCCTCATGCAGCGTGAACGGCGCGCTCACTCCGTCGACACGCGTCATCGTTCCGTGCGCCTCGGCCGGCGGATGCGAAGCCTTCAGATATTTGTCGACGATCTGCGCCACCGGCGGAAGCGGCGTCGTCGATTTCGCCGGAGCGGGCGGCGCGTTGTAGTACGCGTTGGCGATGCGCGGTGTGGTGATCGGACGGATCTGTCCGCGATGGCAGCTGTTGCAGGTGATCGCCTGTTCGCCGCCGAAATGGCGGTCGTTGATGTCGCGCATCATCACGATCATCGTGCGCGCGACCCCTTTCGCCTCTTTCTCGTCCGACTCCCATTTGGCCGCGTGGCAGTGATCGCAGCTCACGCCGAGGGAGTTCGACATGAAGACCATGACGGGGAGGAGCTGGTCCTTCGGCAGCTCCTTGAGGACCTTGAGATTCTTTGGTTCGTCCTGGCCGAGGAGAGGGAGGGCAATGAGAAAAAGACAGGCGAGACGCTTCATGCGCAAATTATGGGGTCAGGTCTGGAAAATTAACTTTACGAGGTCGTTAAGTTAAGTTTTCAGACCTGACCCTTAACTTAACGCTATTATTTGTGACGTGCGTAAGTGGTGGGCGTTGTTCTTCCTGGTCGCTATTTCGGCGGCATCCGAGCCTGCTCCACTCGCTACGGCCTCCATCACTTCCGAACTGCGCGCGTCCCTGCTGCGCGACTACACCATCGAAGTCGTGGTGAAGCCGCATGCCGGCGACGCCTGGTCGCGACTCGCGAAGCGCGTGACAGGCGACGGGATGAATATTGAGCTGCTCGCCGAGGCCAACGCCGCCGGCGAGCAGCTCAATACCGAAAAATCCGTCCACGTTCCGCTGCGGCTGCTCCGCCCCGAGCTGCAGCGTCAGATCCTCAAATCGCTTTTCCCGCGCGATCGTCTCACTGACTCCGGCTGGCGGCACGTCATCGCCGGAGGAAGCGGCATCGAAGGGGAGACGCTCTGGAACATCGCCGAATGGTTCACCGGCGACGGAGCGAACTATCCGGCGATCCGCAAAGCCAATCCCGCGCAGGGACTCTCCACTCGCCCAGGTGACGTCATCGTCGTTCCAACACAACTGCTCGCCGCCGCTTTCGGCGGGAGCTCGGAGGGACAGAATGCACCGACGCCGGCAACAGAGATTCGGAAGCCAGAGGACGATCCGGTTGAGCGTACGTCAGAGAATGATCATGCATCGGCGACTGCTGTGGAAGCGGTGGCCCTTGCTGAAGTAACGTCATCTGCATCGCTGAGCTACGACCGTTCGGGCTCCGAGCCTTTTGCCGTCTATCGGCTGCAGAAAGGCGAGGCGCTCTACTCCTCGGTGGCCATCCGCTTCACCGGCCGCGTCTACGCCAAAGACGTCGGCGACGTGCTCGATCGACTGGTGAAGTTCAACGGCATCGACGACGTGTCGAAGATTCCGGTCGGCTATCCGGTGAAGATCCCGATGAGCCTTCTCCTGCCGGAATACCTGCCGGAGAACGATCCGACGCGCATGGCGCGCGAGCAGCAGAAGCTGGCCAGCGCGAAGCTGGCGAAGCGGACGCGCGCGAAGGGATTGACCGGCATTCGCGTGATCCTCGACGCGGGCCACGGCGGCCGCGACGTCGGCACCGAGCACGATGGAGTGTTCGAGTCGACGTACGTGTACGACGTGATGTGCCGGTTGAAGAAGATCATCGAGAAAAAGAGCGCCGCGACGGTGCTCACCACGACGAAATCGGCGGATGCAGGTTACGAGGTCCCCGACGGTGACGCGCTCGACGACGCGCCGAACGATCAGATCGTGCTCACCACTCCGCGCTACGAGCTCGATGATCCGGTGATCGGCGTGCATCTGCGCTGGTACCTGGTGAACTCGATCTTCCGCCAGGCGATCCGCGAAGGGTTGGCGAAAGAGAAGGTGGTCTTCGTTTCACTGCACGCCGATTCGCTTCATCCGGCGCTGCGCGGCGCGATGGTCTACATCCCGGGCGAGCGCTACGTGCAGGGGTCGTTCAGGAAATCGGACAAGGTCTACCTCGCGCGCGCCGAAGTGCGCGAGCGGCCGGTCGTGACGCACTCGGAAGAGGAGTCGCTTCAGGCCGAAGGTCTCTCCCGCGACCTCGGCGATTCGATCATCGACGCTTTCGAAAATGCTGATTTGAAGGTGCATCCATTCTCCCCGGTGCGCGACAACGTCGTGCGCAACGGCCGCGAGTGGGTCCCCGCCGTCATACGCTACAACCTCGTGCCGACGCGCGTGCTCGTCGAGCTGTGCAACCTCGGCAACCCGCGCGATCGCGCCCTGATGCAGACGCGCGCCTACCGGCAGAAGGTGGCGCAGGCGATTTACGACGGGATCGTGAACTTCTATCGCGTCAACGACACGCGCCCGACAGCACGGACAGCGGCAGCAGATAGCAGATAGCAAGACACCAACTTGCTATCTGCTATCCGCTATCTGTTATCGTCCCCCGGCTATGCCTCGCTCTTTTGAAGGCGATCTCAATGCCGAAGGTTTGCAGATCGCCGTGATCGCCAGCCGCTTCAACGACGACATCGTGTCGGGATTGCTCGACGGCGCGCTCGACTGCCTCCGCCGCCACGGTGTCCCCGATGACTCCATCTCGCTCTTTCGCGTTCCCGGTGCCTTCGAGCTGCCGGCGCTCGCGGCGCAGCTCACGAGCCACGGTTTCAACGCGATCATCGCCCTCGGCTGCCTCCTCCGCGGAGACACGCCGCACTTCGACTTCATCTCCCAGCAGGTCACGCTCGAGTTGTCGCGCGTGGCGGTCGATGCGCGGTTGCCTGTCGCGTTCGGAGTGATCACCTGCAACACGTACGAGCAGGCCGTGCAGCGCTCGTCGGCCGGCGCGGGAAACAAAGGTTGGGAAGCGGCGCTCGCGGCGATCGAGATGGCCAATCTGTGGCGCGTGCTTCGCACGGAGGAAACACACTAGTCATGGGTGCGCGCCGTAAAGCCAGAGAGCTCGCGTTGCAGATGCTCTTCCAGTTCGACATGGCCGGCAATCCGCCGGACACGATCGTCACCACGTTCGAGGACCTGCAGAAGTCGAAGCCGAACACGCGCGAGTTCGCGGTGAAGATCTTCCGGGGCACGGTCGATCACCTGATCGAGATCGACGACATGATTCAGCAGCAGGCCGACAACTGGCGCCTCTCGCGGATGGCGGTCGTCGACCGCAACATCATCCGCATGTCGATCTACGAGTTCATGCACGAGACGGACACGCCGAAGCTGGTGATCATCGACGAGGCGATCGAGATCGCCAAGAAGTTCGGGACGCAGAAGTCGTCGCAGTTCATCAACGGCATCCTCGACGGCATTCTCAAAAGGTACAATCTCGCCTCGTGAGCCTGCTCGGCCGCCTCGAAGACCTTTCGCTCACCGACATCATTCAGATCGTGTTTCTGAGCCGCCGCACCGGCGTGCTCGAAATCATCGATCATGGCGGGCGACACACCGTCCTGTTCCGGCAGGGCCTCGTCGTCAACGCCTCGGCGCCGGAACATCAGGACCTCATCGCCTGGCTGATCAAGCAGAACGCGGTCGCCAACGACATGTTGAGCACGATCCGGCACATGGAAGAAGGCGGCATCCCGTGCGGCACCGCGGTCGTCGAGATGAACCTGATGTCGAAGACCGATCTGGCGGAATCGATCCGCCTGCGCATCCTCGACGTCGTCACGCCGCTCCTGCAGAGCCGCGAAGGTGAATTCAATTTCATCCTCAGCGAGCAGGTGTCGCCGCTCGATACCGAATACGACCCCGACGTCCTTTTCAAAGAGGGCGGCATCGCCCCTCCGAAACTCCTCGGCGCCGCCGACGGCGAGAAGATCAAGCCGCTGCGAGGACTCGAGGAATCGCTGAAGGCGGGCAAGGCGCTGCTGCGCGGCTCCGCCTCCGCTGAGACGACGCCCGCATCGCTCAACCTCGGACTCGGCCAGCCGCTCGCGCCGCCCGACACCGCGCGGCTCCCCGGCACTGCACCGACTCCGACCGACAACGTGCTGCCGTTCCCCGCGCCCGAGGCCGAACCGCCGCCCGCGCAGCCGCGCACCTTCTCGCCGATCCCGGACGACGAGCCGTTCCCCGACATCCCCGACGAGCCGGCACCGCGCGTCACCACGACCGCGCAGCGTTCCGGCCAGTTCAAAGTTTCGGGCGGCCTGATCGAAGTCGAGACGCCCGATGCGATCTTCCGCAACGTCGTGCTCTACGAGCGCAACCCGCTCGTGCGCGTCGCGGCGAAGCGCGCCTTCACGAAGAAAAACGTGAAGATCTTCCAATACGGCTCGCTCGACGACGTCCGCAACTCGATGACCGACCTCATTCGGTCGAACAGCTTCTTCGTGACGTTCCTCGAGCTCGACGAGCAGTCGACGCGCCTGATGGCGCAGTTGAAGCGCAAAAATCCGCGGTTGCCGGTCGTGCTCATCGACGCCGAGGCTGATTTGCGGCGCCGTCACGATTTGCTCCGCGCGGGCGCCGATCTCTATCTCACCAAGCCGTCGCCGGCGCGCCTGCAGCCGGGGCTCGCGGAAGAGGAGCTCTCGCTCTTCGCCGACGAGCTGGTGCTCTTCTCCGAGCGCTCGTTCCAGCAGTGGGAGCAGATGACCGGCGGCTACGGCGCCGAGGCCGCGCGCCGTTTCTACGAGCTCGCGGGCAAGGACAGTCTCGATCGGAGCTTCTCGGTGCTCAAGCAGCTGATCAACGAGCTCTCCGATCCGAATGACATCAACGAGGTGACGCAGACGATCCTGCGGTTGTCAGCGGAGTACCTCGAGCGCGGCGTGTTGTTCCGCGCCGGCTACTTCGATTTCGTCGGCCTCGGCGGTTTCGGCGTGACCGGCGGCGGCGCCGACATGGACACGCGTGTGAAACAGCTGCGGATCCGCCGCGATGAGCCCTCGGTGCTGATCGAAGTGACGAGCACGGGGGAGGCGCACCGCGGCAAGATGAAGCGCACCGCGGCGAACGTCGAGCTCATCGATGGGCTCGGTGGGCTGCTGCCGACCGAAGTCGTTGCACTTCCGATCATGCATGACGGGCGTGCGATTGGTATCCTTTACGGTGACAACGCCGAACATCGGGCACCGATCGACAGCATGACCGGACTCGAGATTTTCCTCTCGCAAGCAGGCTACGCCTTCAACAACGCCGTCTTCGCCTCGGAAAAAGCCGAGGGGAAGCGATGAAGATTCTCGTCGTCGAAGACTCGTCGTCGATGCGCGCGTATCTCACGACCATCATCGAAGGTGGAACCGAGAGCTACGACCTCGAGATCGTCGAGGCCGCGAGCGGGTTCGAGGCGCTGAAGACCCTCCCGCATCACAAGTTCGACGCCATCCTGACCGACATCAACATGCCCGACATCAACGGGCTGGAGCTGGTCAGCTTCCTCAAGAACCACCCCGTCTACCGCACCATCCCGATCATGGTGATCTCCACCGAGTCGAGCGATGAAGACCGCAAGCGCGCCGCCGCCCTCGGGGCGGAGGAGTATCTGGTCAAGCCGTTCCAGGCGGGTGAGCTGATCGAGAAGTTGCGGCGGTTGCTGAAGGTGGCGTGAAGTCGCCGACGCGCAGCCGCTCGGGACCAATTTCCTCGACGGGCAGCAGGTCCGCTTCTTCGATCCACCGAAATGCAACGCCGACTGCTCGGCGTACATCGCGGGCGAGGTCGGTGGGCGGCAGATCGCGATCACTTCGCCGCGAGCTTCAGCGACTTCACCACCACGTTCCTGAACACCTCGGCGTCCGCCGTGTCTTCGACCGGTCCCGCGTAGCCGATGAGGTAGTAGTACGTGCCGCGCGACACGACGACGAATTGTGCCCGCATGTCATGCGAGCCGCTGGTGTCGACGAGCGCGTAACGCTGGCCGTATTCGGCAGCGGGGAATCCGGACACCGTGATCTCGCGTGGATCGACTTCGAAGGTTCCGCGAAACCCTGCCCGCGTCGCGGCGGCGATCACGCGTGCCAATTCGATCGATGACGCAAATTTCAGCTTCGGCAGCATCGGTTTCCGGAACACCTGCACGCTTGCCGAGAGCGAGCTGCCGGCGAAGTCGCGTTTCATGATCAGAGCCACGCCATTTGGTGTGTGATCCTCGGCCACCTTCAGCTGCGGTGCGTTCTGCGGCTTCATCTCCGGCCGGAGCTCTTCGCCCTCTTTGCTTTCGAGTTGACGCCAGCCATCGGGCAGCACCATCGAGATTCCGGCGTTCGCAATGCGAATCGGTTCATCGGAGAGCTTCACCGATTTCAGCACTTCGTCGAATTTCGATTCATCTCCGCTGAACACGAACAGATAAACCGATTCGCCGTGCACAGCCACCAGCATGTCGCCGGCTTTCGCGGCCGGGATGCCGGCGACCGTCATCTCGCCTGGCTGGGAATCGGCTCGCAATCTCTTCAGAAGCTCGACGGGCGTCTGGCCTCTGATCTCGATCGGCACCGCTCCGCGCGAGATCTGGATCGTGGCGGAGTCGCCTTTGATGACGACGACGCGGTTGAACGGTGCGGGCGTCGGCATCTCATCGGGCGGGACCACATGCCAGCCTGCGGGGAGAATCACGGTCATCCCCATGCCCCCGACACGGGTTTCTGCGACAACGGGAAAGGCGATGAGGAGGGCGAGGAGAAACCGCATTCCTCAGGGTAAACTGAGAATGGTCCGATGACGAAAGAGGACGATCGCGCCCGTGAGGAGTTCACCAGCGAAGCCGAGGAACTGCTCGACACGCTGTCGCGCGATCTCGTCGAGTTCGAGGCGCAGGGGAAAAACGTCCGCCCCGAGGTCGTCAACAAGATCTTCCGCGAGGTGCACTCGCTCAAGGGGCTGGCCGGCATGCTCGGCTTCGTCGAGATCGCCGAGCTCTCCCACAACCTCGAGGACATGCTCGACAAGCTGCGGATGGGGAAGATCCCGATCCAGAAGGATCTGATCGACCTCCTCTACGACTCCGTCGATGGCCTCAACCGCCTCGTCATCTCCATCAACGACCCCTCGCTCGCCGGGCTCGTCGACATCACGAACCTTTCGACCCGCATCCATCGCACGGTCACCAATCAGCCGGCGCAGAAGGTCGAGGATCCGTTCGCCGAACTGACTCTCGATGAACAGACGAAGAAGTCGCTCACCGAATACGAAGAGCACCGCCTGACGGAGAACGTCCGCGCCGGGAAGTACATCCTCTCCGTCGAGCAGACCTTCGACTTCTCCGATTTCGACGAGAAGCTGCGCGCGCTGACGTCGGCGCTGAACGACGCGGGAGAGGTGATCTCCACGCTTCCGGCGCTCGACTCGAGCGGCGGCGCGGGGATCGCGTTCCGCCTGCTGTACGGATCGACGCTCAACGACGCTGCGGTCGCGGCGCTGGCCCCCGAGGCAAAGGTTGGATCGCTGCGCAAGACGACGTCGCCGCCGTCGCTGGCGATCGAAACCGCCGCCGTCCCCGAAATCGCGGTCGAAGAAGACCTCTCGCTCCGCTCGATGTCGCAGACCGTGCGCGTCGACATCTCGAAGCTCGATCACGTCATGAACATCGTCGGCGAGCTGATCATCGAGAAGACGCAGCTCGAGTCGCTCACGCGGCAGCTCGTCGCGCAGCAGGCGCGCATGGCGGCGCACGAGCTGGGAAAGATCGCGCGCAATCTCGACCGCAAGCTGAGCGACCTGCAGAAGTCGGTCATCGAGACGCGCATGGTGCCGGTGGGGCAGATCTACTCGAAGCTCTCGCGCACGGTGCGCAAGGTCGCGCGCGAGCTGCACAAGGAGATTGATCTCGTGCTGCGCGGCGAGGACACGGAGCTCGACAAGATGATGGTCGAGGAGCTGACCGATCCGCTGATGCACATCATCCGCAACGCCATCGATCACGGCATCGAGCCGGCGGCGGAGCGCGTGGCGGCGGGGAAAGCTCCCGAAGGGAAGGTCATCCTCAACGCGTATCAGCAGGGGAACTCGGTCGTCCTCGACGTGAAGGATGACGGCCGCGGCATCGATCCGGAGCGCATCCGCAAGATCGCGGTGAGCCGCGGCATCGTCGGCGAGAAAGATGCGTTCGACGCCCAGCGCGCGCTGGAAGTGATCTTCGCCCCCGGCTTCTCCACGGCTGCACAAGTGAGCGAGATCTCCGGCCGCGGCGTCGGCCTCGACGTGGTGAAGAAGAACATTCAGGAGCTGAAGGGGACGATCGACGTCATCTCCACTCCTGGACAGGGATCGACGTTCCGCATCTCGCTGCCGATCACGCTGGCCATCATCCAGGCGCTGATCGTCCGCGCGGGGGGCGAGCAGTTCGCCATTCCGCTGACTTCGGTCGAGGAGTCGCTGCGCATCTACTCGCGCGACATCCGCGCGATCGAGCGGCGCGAGGTCTTCACCCTGCGCGATTACACGCTGCCGCTGCTGCGCCTCGCGGATGCATTCGGCCTGAGCGACGATCACGATCACGGCCCCGACACGAAGTGGTTCGTCGTCGTGACGCGCGCTGGCGAGAAGACGGTCGGGCTGCTCGTCGACGCGCTCGTGCGGCAGCAGGAAGTGGTGATCAAGTCGATCGGCGAGCGTTTGAAGACGATCCCCGGCATCGCCGGCGCAACCGACATCGGCGAGAGCGACATCGTCCTGGTGATCGACGTCGGGACGCTGATCGACCACTTCGGAGGCCGCGCCCGCGAGACGCGCGCGATGGCCAATGTTTGAAGAGTTTTTCGGGCTCGAGAGCAAACCCTTCGGGAAGACTCCCGACCCTTCGTTCCTCTACGAATCGCCGCAGCACAAAGAGGCGCTGGCCCGGCTCGAGTACGCGGTGGAGGAGAAGGAGCTGGCGCTGCTGGTCGGCGACATCGGCTCGGGCAAGACGACGCTCTCCCGCGCACTAATCGATCGCATCGGCGATGCGCGTCCGGTCGTGCTGCTGATCAATCCACGGCTCACGCCGACGCAACTGCTGCGCGCGATCGCGCACGGTCTGGATATCGAGCCGCCGAGATTTCGGAACGACCTTCTCGACGCGCTGCACACGAAGCTCTTCGAGTTGTACGAGCAGAAGCGCGAGCCGGTGCTGATGATCGACGAGGCGCAGTTGATTCCGACGAAGGCGACGTTCGACGAGATCCGCCTGCTGACGAATTTCCAGCTCGACGATCAGAACCTGCTGTCGGTCGTGCTGATCGGCCAGCCCGAGCTCGACACGCGGCTCGCGCGCGAGGCCTACGCGCCGCTGCGCCAGCGCATCGGGCTGCGTTATTCTCTCGGGCCTCTGTCGCTCGAGGAAACGATCCGCTACATCGACCACCGCATCCGCGTCGCCGGCGGCGCGCGCAATCCGTTCTCTCGGGAAGCGATGGAGGAGATCCACGCCGTCAGCGGCGGCATTCCGCGCCTGATCAACACCCTGGCCACGACCGCGCTGCTCGACGCGTTCGGCGAAGATGCGCCGACGATCGATCCGATGCGCATCGCCTCCGCCGCCCGCGAACATCGAATGGAGAGCCATGGTTGATCTGGTGAAGATTCGGAAGAAGGCGAAGAAGGCTCTGCCGGCGGAGGAACCACCCGTGGTGGAGGGACAGGCGCCTCGCCTGTCCACCGAGCCGACAGGCGAGGCGCCTGTCGCTCCACCAGAGATGCCGCCAACGCCGGCCGATTCGAAGCTGGCGAAATTCAAAGAAGAAGCCGGCCACCGTCGCGAAGGTCTCGTCGTCGAGACGCTGGAGACGACGACCACCGACGTCGTGGAGCTCCTCACCTTCGTCATCGCCCACGAGAACTACGCGGTGGCGATCGAGAACATCGTGGAGATCGTCACGCCGCGTCCCGTCACGCGCATCCCGAACGCCGACGAATCGATCGTCGGGATCATTTCTCTTCGCGGCACGATCGTCACGCTGCTCGACGTCCGCCGCAAGCTCCGCCACCCGCCCGCCGCCGCGGCCGGCGCCGACACGCGCGTCGTCGTGCTCGAGCACCAGGGCGAGACGGTGGGATTCGAAGTCGATCGCGTATTGCGGGTGGTGAAGACCGACGCCCGGGCGATCGAGCCGCACCCCGTCGTGCACTCGAGCGAGCTCGATGACGCCATCCGTGGCGTCTTCCGGCAGGCGAATGCGTTGACGATCCTCCTCGATTTAGACAAGCTGTTGGGCAGCCGAGGTCACGCCGCAACGCAGGAAGTCATCGCAGCGCGTCGCTGATCGCGGACGCATTCCCTTACGTCCCGAACTTATGGAACTCACCTGTAAGAACTGTGGCTCGAAATTTCGCGCGGCGCTGCAACTGCCGCTGACCGCTCCCGTGCGCGTGGCCTGCCCGTCGTGCCGGACGCAGATGGTGCTCAAGCCCGCGCCAGGTGTAGAACAGGCGCCCTCGCCTGTTCCTGTCCCTGCTCCGGGCGATGGAGGACAGGCGGGGGCGCCTGTCCCACACCCACGCAACCGCCGCATCTGCGCCATCGCCGACGAGCCTCGCCCCTTCCGCACGTTCCTCGGCGAGCATCTCCGCCGCCTCGGCTTCGACGTCGAGTTCTTCGAGACCGGCGACCCGCTGCTCGAGTTCGTCCGCCGCACGCGCGCCGACCTCGTCATCGTCAACGTCTACCTCAAGGGAAAGCTCGGCGTCGAAGTGTCGGAAGAGATCAAGGCCGATCCCGGGCTGGTGAAGACGCGCGTGATCCTCATCGGCGCGCTCTTCCGCGCCAACCGCTTCCGCGCCAATCCGACCAGTCTGTATGGCGCCGACGAATACATCGAAGAGCAGATCCCGGAGCAGGAGTTGAAGCAGATCATCCGCAAGCTCTTCCCGCAGGTCGGCGCCACCGCCGAGTTCCCAGTCGAGCCGCGCGAGTACGACGAAGCCCGCCGTTTGGCGCGCCTCATCCTCTCCGACATCGTCATCTACAACGCCGACAAGGTCGATCGCGGACTGCGCGAGAACAGTTTCTTCGACGTCCTCAAGGACGAGATCGAGGAAGGGCGTTCCTACTTCGACTCGCGCGTGCCGTTCCGCGTCCGCCGCGACACGGAGATCTTCAACGAGACGCTCCAGCAGTTCGTGCAGATGAAGCGCGAGGACCTGGAGCGCATACGCACCGGAACCAACAATGAGCGCTGACCCTCAATTGATCGAGCAGGCCCGCTCGTCGGATCCCGACGCGCGCCAGAAGGCCGCCTATCTCGTCTCCCATTCGACCGACGACGGCGACCTGCCGCTGATGTTCGAGCTCCTCGGCGATAAGGACTGGCGCGTGCGCAAGACCATCGTCGACGGTTTCGTCCGTGACGCGCGTCCCGCGGTCGTCAACGGTCTGCTCGATTCGCTCGCCGATTCGGAGAACGCCGGCAAGCGCAACTCCGCAACCGAAGCGCTGATCCGCATCGGCGATCCGGCGATCGGCCCGATCGTCAAGAGGCTCGCGGTCGAGCCCGACGTCGACGTCCGCCTCTCCCTGGTCAACCTCCTCGGCGACCTGCGCAGCGCCGACGGTTTCCGCATGCTGATGGGGATGCTCGAGCCGGAGCGCGACATCAACGTCGCCTCTTCCGTCGTCTCGTCGCTCGGCAAATACCGCGACGCCACCGCGCTGCCGCTGCTGATGCGCATGCTGCACGCGCGCGAAGACCTCTGGCTGAAGTTCCACATCATCGAAGCGCTTGGCGAGATCGGCGACCGCGCCGCGCTGCCGGCGATCCTCCCGCTGTACGCGGAGAAGTCGCTGCGCAAGCCGGTTCTGGAAGCGGTCGGCAAGGTGGCCGACGTCGGCACGGTCAGCTTCCTGCTGCGCATCATCGCGGACGAAGAAAAGCTGAACCTCACCGCGCTGCGCGCGCTCGTGCGCATCGCCGAGGCGTCGAAGCCGCGCATCGTGGAACAGGCGGAGCGGCTGCTGATCCAGCGCAAGTTCCGCGAGTCGTTCCCGCAATCGAAGATCGCGCCGCTCATCGATCACCTTCACACGACGCCGAAGCGCGACGTGAAGAACTTCATCCTCAAGTTCCTCGGCTGGTCGGGCGATCCGAGCGCGCTTCCGGTGCTGATGAACTTCCTCGAGCAGCCCGACACCGCGGAGGTCGCGGCGCAGGGCTTGATCGATTTCGGCTCCGGCGCGATGTCGGCAATCCTCGAGACACTGCGCAACGCGGAGGAAGACGAGATCGTCGCGCTGCTGCTGCGCGTCATCAACGTCGTCGGTGTCCCCGAGGCCATCCCGCACATCCTGCCGTTCCTCGATCACGACAATCCGATGATCCGGCGACTGGCCATCGAGACCCTCGGCGAGATCGCCGATCCGGGCTCCATCGACTACCTGCTGGCGAAGCTCGACGACTTCGACGTTGCCTCGCAGCAGGCGGCGGTGAATTCCATCTCCGCGCTCGTCACCGCGTTCCCCGAGATCAAGCAAGACGTACTGGCGAAGATCAAGCGGCTGCTGCAGTCGCCGTCGATCCCGATGAAGCTCAACTCGCTCTCCGTCTTCGTCAACATCCAGGGCGAGGGGTATCACGACGAGCTGCTGCTCGCGTCGAAGGACAGCGATCAGGTCATCCGGCAGAAGGCGATCTCGCTGATGGGCAAGTTCGGCGAGGAGCGTTTCGCCGATCAGCTCGTGCTCTCGCTGGCCGATGAATCGACGGCTGTGCGGCTGGCGGCAATCAACGCCATCGTGCGGCTGCGGCCGGAGAAGGGGATCGAGCCGCTGATCAGCTCACTGGAGGACAGCGACATCTGGATCCGCACCGCCGCGGCGCAGGCGCTCGGCGAGTACCGGCATCCGGAGGCGCTCGCGCCGCTCATGCGGCACCTCGAGCACGACCTGCCGCCGGTGCGCATCGCCACGATCGAAGCGCTCGGCAAGTCGGAGAACGGCAACGTTCGCGACGTGCTCTTCAACTCGCTCACTGAATCCGACCTCGAGATCCGCCGCGCCGCGATTCTGGCGCTGGCGCGCATCCCGGGGCAGGACGTCTTCAATCGTCTGATCGAAGCGCTGACCGACGACGACTGGCGCATCCGCGCGGCGGCGGCAACGGCGCTCGGCAATCGCGGCGATCGCTACGCGCTGCAGTCGCTGCATCACGCGCTGGAGGACCCCGACACGTACGTGCAGCAGTCGGCCGTCCTCGCGCTGGACAAGATCCCGGATCGCGAATCGTTCCCCCAGCTCTTCAAGGCGCTGGAGAACACCGCGATCCTAGATGACGTCTCGGAAGTTTTCGTCAAGCACAAACAGCTTTATCGCGACCTGCTGGAAGAGGCGTGGCGGACGGCGGATAGCAGGAGGGAAGTCGTGATCGCCGCGATTCTGCAGGCGATGAGAGAGAAGCCATAACGCAGCGGTCCAAATGTCCACGTTCAATCTGTCGCTGAATCACCATCTCGAGCTGCCGGACGACGTGTTCCGCCTGCTGCGGGACCAGATTTACAAGCGGACGGGGATGTGGTTCAACGATACGTCGAAGTACCTGCTGCAGAAACGCCTCTCCCCGCGCGCCCGCGAGCTCAACTTCGATTCGTTCCAGAAGTACTTCTACTTCCTGCAGTACGACCCGCGCGCGGAGTCGGAGTTCGATCAGATCTACGACCTGGTCACGACGAACGAGACGTACTTCTTCCGCGAGCCGGCGCAGCTCACCGCGTTCATTGAGGAGATCGTCCCCGACATCTTGTCGAAGAAGCCGATCAAGAAAGTGCGGGTCTGGTCGGCGGGATGCTCGTCGGGCGAGGAGCCGTACTCGATCGCCATCCTGCTGGAGGAAGCGGGCTGGTATCAGCGCGCCGCGTTCGAGATCTTCGCCAGCGACATCAATCAGCAGGTGCTGCAGAAGGCGCGTCGCGGCCAGTATCGCGAGAGCGCCTTCCGATCGACCGAGGCCGGGCTGCGCGACAAATACTTCGCGCGCGACGCGGATGGCTCGTGGAAGATCAAGGACGAAGTGCGCAACCGCGTCTCATTCGGACGGCTGAATCTGTACGACGAAGCACGCGTGTCGCTGCTCGGGCACCTCGACATCATCTTCTGCCGCAACGTCATCATCTATTTCGATGATTCATCGAAGCGCGTGGTGGTGTCGAACTTCTACAACCGGCTGATCGACGGCGGCTATCTGCTCCTCGGGCACTCCGAGTCGCTGATCTCGCTCTCCACCCAGTTCAAATTGCGGCACCTGAAGAACGACATGGTTTACCAGCGGTGAGGCGAGTGGGCGGTGCCGCCCGCGCAGTTCAGCGCAGACATTTGATCTCGATCGTTGCTTCGCGGATCTCGATCGTTGCTTCGCAAAGCTCGATCCGACATTCATTGATGTCGATTCGAGCTTCGAAGATGTCGATTCGATGCCAACGGATCTCGATTTCATATCAAAAGATCTCGAATGTTGTTTCAAGGTGAAACAAAGCACATCCGATATGAACCGATCGAGATGATCGAAGCGCAAAGTTACATCCCCGAAGCAACCCGCGACATGAAAGGTCTGCACCGGGTGATCATCGAAGCACACTCCCACACTCGAGGGTTACACGACGAAGCCCGCGTGGAGCGACGCCAACCACGCAACCCGATACAATCCCTCCCGGATGCCGGTCCGCGCACTCGTCATCGATGACTCCGCGTACAACCGCGTGACGCTCGCGCGCATGCTGGAGTCGCATTCGGGCATCAAGGTCGTCGGCACGGCGGTCAACGGCGAAGACGGCATCAAGCAGGTGATGAAGCTCCGGCCGGACGTCATCACGCTCGATCTGGAGATGCCGATCATGGACGGCTTCGCCTTCCTCCGCTGGCTGATGGCGAACCTTCCGACCGCGGTCATCGCCGTCTCCTCGCGCTCCAGCGACCGCTCCGTCTTCAAGGCGCTGGAGCTCGGCGCGATCGACTTCATCGCCAAGCCGGGCGGCCGCGTCTCGCCGCGGCTCGAGGAAATCCAGAAGGATCTCGTCGGCAAGGTGCTGCAGGTCGGCGAGCTGCGGATGGACAACCTCAAGCGCCGTCTGCAGGAAGCGGACGATGCCGCGGAAGCGCCCGGTCCGATGCCCGAGGGTTGCGCGAAAGGGATCGAGCTGATCGCGATCGGTGGTTCGACCGGCGGTCCGCCCGCGCTGCAGCACGTATTTCAACACCTGCCGCTGCTGCCGGTGCCGATCGTCGTCGCGCAGCACATGCCGCCGACATTCACCCGCCTCTTCGCCGATCGCGTCAATCGCCTCTCGCCGTACACGGTGAGGGAAGCGACAGACGGCGACATGCTGCGCCCCGGATGCGCGTACGTCGCGCCGGGAGGAATGCAGACCGAGGTGCGCCGGCTCTCAGAGGGATTGCAGGTGCGCGTCTTCCCCGCGGGCCTCAGCGATCTCTACGCCCCGTCGGTCGATCGCCTCTTCGAGACGGCCAGCGATTCGTGCGGCAACCGCATCGTCGCCATCATCATGACCGGCATGGGAGACGACGGCGCGGAGTCGATCCGCAAGGTGCACGAGCGGGGAGGAAAGACCATCGCCGAGTCGGCCGAAACAGCCATCATCTTCGGCATGCCGGGCGAAGCGATCAAGACCGGCGCGATCGATGAAGTCGTGCCGTTACATGACATTCCGGGCGCGATTCGGAAGCTCTGCACGGGATGAACGAGTTGACAGTCTGGCCGTTGACCGTTCGCAGCAGCCCGGCTCTCCCGCCAACTGCCAACTGCCTTCTGCTATCTCCCGAGCTATGTTAGTCTCACCTCGCCGCGTCCGAGGCAATTCATGAGCGAAGAATCGAAAGCCGAGAAGTTCCTCGAGCTGTTCAACAAAGGGAAGGAATTCACGGAAGAATTGCTCCGTGAGAACCAGCGCCTCCGCTATCGGCTCGCCGCGGTCGAGACCGAGCAGAAGGGCGGCGGGCCGTCGGAAGAAGTCCAGAAACTGCGCGATCAGATCGTCCACCTCACCGAGGAAAACAAGCGCATCCACGAGCGCTTCTCCGCCATCGAGGAAGAGAACAAGGACTTCGCCAACCGCTACATCGAGATCGAAGAGCAGAACAACAACCTGGCGAACCTCTACGTCGCCAGCTACCAGCTCCACTCCACCCTCGACTTCCGCGAAGTCATCCAGATCGTTCAGGAAATCGTCATCAACCTCATCGGCGCCGAGGCCTTCGCCATCCTCCTCCTCGACGAGAAGACGAACGAGCTGAAGACCATCGCCTCGGAAGGCGACGACGTGATGCCGAACGTCGACCAGATCTCCATCCGCCTCGGCGACGGAGTGATGGGGCAGGTGGCCAAGACCGGCGAGAGCTACTACATCAATCAGGACATCGACGCCGACAGCGGCGCGATCACCATCGACAAGCCGCTGGCCGCCGTGCCGCTGAAGATCAAAGAGCACGTCATCGGTCTGATCGCCATCTACAAACTGCTGCAGCAGAAGGACTCGTTCTCGGCCGTCGACTACGAGCTCTTCTCGCTGCTCGCCGCGCATGCCGCGACGGCGATTTTCTCGTCGAAGCTCTATTCGCAGTCCGAGCGTAAGCTGAACACGATTCAGAGCTTCCTCGATCTGCTCACCACATCCAGCTAGGGGAAGAGGCCGAACTTTGGGGATGGAGAACGCGAACTTCCTGGTCGTCGAAGATTCACCGACGATGCGTCAGCTGATCTCGTTTTCGCTGAAGCGATTCAAGAACGCGAAGATCATCGAGGCGGTCGACGGCGTCGACGCGCTGAAGAAGCTCTCCGGTCCCGACAAGATCGACCTGATCCTGACCGACATCAACATGCCGGTCATGGACGGCCTCAAGCTCGTCTCGCTGGTGCGCCAGAACGCGCAGCTCAAGAACATCCCGATCATCATCATCACGACGGAAGGCGCCGAGGAAGACCGCGAGCGCGGCCTGGCCCTCGGCGCGAACGCTTACATCAGCAAGCCGATCCAGTCGTCCCATCTGATCAAGACGATCTCCGAGTTGCTCGCCGTGTAGTTGGCAGTGGGCAGTTGGCCGTTGGCAGTAGGGCCGATGTCCCAAACTACGGCCAACTGACCACTGCCAACAGCCAACTTCTTCTCACGGCATCCAGAAATCGCGCGCGTACACCCGATACAACTTCGTATCCGGCTCCAGCCCCTTCACGTATTGATCGAGCGCGTCGAGCTGCTTGTCCGCACCGATCGCGAAGTACACACCCTCCGCGACGTCCCGCGCGCGCACGCTGCCGTAGCCGGGGATGGCGCGCGCGTAAGCCGCGTCCTTCCGATCGAAGAGCGTGTTGCCGAGCGCCGGATCCTTGCGCAGCTCGAGGATCGATTCGCGGAACTTGCGCACCTGATCGGGCGGCTGCCCGTCCGTGAGATCAGCAGCCATCGCCTCGCCGCGCGTCTCGTACGTCTGCGATGAGCGGAACTCGCCGAACGCCTGGGCGATCGTGTAATCGGCGAGGCTCGCATCGCGCGGCGAGCTCTTGATCGTGTTGATCACGAACTTCACCGTCTGCGGGATCTCCGGCGTCCGTTCGGCGTAGTAGCCGAGGCGACCTCCGGAGATGCTCCCGCGGATGCCGTTGCTGTACGCGAGGCCGGCGCCGATGGTCTTGATGAAGATCCCGTGCGGTCCGCCGCCGCCGAAGAGGCGCGAGGCGAGGTAGTCGAGCTGCTTGTTCTTGTCGCCGAAGTCGGCGTACTGCGCGGAGGGCGCTCCGGTGATGATCACGCCGCCCTTCATGTTCGGCGCGAAGAAGCCGACGTAGTACGGCGTGCCGCTGTCGTGCTGCGCGAGCCGCGCATCGATCGCGCGCGTCGTGGCGTACTCGGCCGGCGCCGCGGCGTTCTTGTCGAGTGTGCCGACGAGCGCGGCGATCTTCGGCGCGATCGTCTTCTGCATCGCCGTCGAGCCGACCTGCCACATCCGCGCGTTCGACTGATGCAGGATCGCGCGGCGCGTCTCGTCGAGCCGCTTCAACGCCTCGGACGGACCGACCGCGATGTCCTCGCGAATCGCGCTCGCGAGATACGCGATGTCGGCGGCGAGCGTGGAGTCGGGAACGGCGGTCAGCGTGAGATTGATGTCCTTCGCCGCGTCTTTGACGACGTCCGGTGCGTCGTTCGGCGCGGTGACGTTGCGCGATCCGGTGGGGAGCGCGCCGAGGAACGCGTTCAGCTTGTCGCGATCGGCGGGGGAGATGTCCTTCAACATCCACTTCAGACGCAGCGCGTTGTGCTCGCGCGTGAAGACCGAGTCGGCCGCGAGGTAGACGGGGCTGGTCTGCATGCGGTAGGCGTTGAACGGGTTCTGCACCCACGACTCCTCGGAACCGAGCGGCACGTTGCGCAGGCGCGCGAGCTCCTGATCGACCACGTCGCGGATGCGCGCCAGATTCTCCGGCCGCCAGTCGGGATGATTCAGCGTGAGCGACATCCAGTCGATCGCCCGCGTCACTTCCTTCTCACCGATTCCCGCGCCGCGCATCACCAGCTCGACGCGATTCGTGCGCGGGTTCACGGAGTAATTCGCGTCGAGCGAGAGGATCTCCTTCCGCAGGCGCTCGCTCATTTCGTCGAACGAAACCGGTTTCCCGTTCTCGATCACACCGACGCGCGAGAGCAGCAGCGGCAGCAGCGAGACGAAGCGGAGATGGTCCTGCGGCACCGTGTTGGCGCGGAGGGCGAGGCCGACCTGCGCGCTGGTCATGTTCTCGAACTTCGACGCCACCATCGGCACGGAGTCGATCGACGTCGCGTCGTAGCGCAGCTGATCGTCGAGGGTCATCGGCGGCGACTTCACGAACTCCGTGCGCGTCACGTTCTTCGCCTCTTCGTCGACCTTCGCCGAGGCTTCGTCGTACTCCTTGCCGTAGCGACGGATCGCTTCCTGGGGATCGGTCACGCCGTACTGCTTCTCCAGCCGCTCCGCCTCGGCGTTCGCGCGCGCGACCCGTTCGGTCTCTTCGCGAGCCACCAGCGCGGGGCTCGGCTTCACCGCGATCACGTACGGCGTCGTCTTCGTGATGTGGGCGCGCGTGAGCAGATCGCGCCAGACGTTCTTCTCCGGCGAGAGCTGCTTGCGGACGTACTCCGTCTCCGGCTTCATCGTCACCGACTTGCGGAACGCGTCGGTGCGTCCGAGCTGCATCAGGTGATCCATCCAGGTCGAGAACGTGTTGCGTGCGCCGAAGCGCGGCGGCGTGTTCACGAACTTCGCGAGATCGCGCTCCCGCTCCAGGAGGCGGTTGCCGACGCGCTCGTTGAACTGCTTCAGCTCAGCCGAGCCGTCGGGGAGCGCGGCGATGCGATCGAGCTCCATCATCACCTTGCCGCGGATCTCGGCCAGCTTCTCCGGCGTGAAGTTTGCGACCGCGACGTCGGTGAACGCGATCGCTACCGGCTGGCCCGGCTGCTCCTCGTAGTCGTTGAAGACGCCGCGCGCGCCGATGTCCATCACCCGCGTCTTGCTGTCGATGAACATCTTGTAGAAGTTCGACGTCGGGTCGCTGGCGACGTTGTCGAGGAAAAGCTGCAGCAGGAGCGTGTCCTTCGGCGCGAGCTCGCGATTGGCCGGCCACGCGAACGCCACGGGGCTCGGCTGCTGCTCGTTTTTCTGCGGATATTCGACGATGTCGATCTTGCCGGCGGGCGCGGCCTCCGGCTTCGGCAGAGTGGCGAATGACTTCGCCTTCCGCGTCGACGCCTCGGGCTCGACCTCGCGCAGGATCGCGTCGGTCCGCTTCAGGACATCCTCCATCGCCACGCTGTTCGGGACCGAGACGATCGAGCCCATGTTCGCGAGGTAGTAGTTCTCGCGATGGAAACGGCGGATGTCATCCGGCTTCATCGTCCGGATGCCCGACGGCTCGCCGCCGGCCTCGAACGAGAGCGGATGCGCCGGGCCATAGAGCGTCTGGAACGCGTGGAGGAACAACGTGAAGAACGGCGTCGGCATCGACGACATCATTTCGTTGTAGACCGTCCCCTTTTCCTCGAGCCGCAGCGTCTTGTCGGGATTTTCCGTGACGCCGAAGTTGCGCACCTCGCGGCGGATCTCCTCATCGCTGTAGTTCGGATGCAGCAGCGCGTTGAGCTGCGAGCGGAAGAGATCGAAGAAGACGTCCGGTCCCGCCGGCGTGCCGAAGTGATAGCTGGTGCGCCACTGCTGCGTGAACGCATTCATCTCGCCGAGCGACATCGTGAGCGCGGCGGAGTAGGCGCGGCCGACGGTGCCTTTGCCGAGGAGGAGATGCTCCTGCGTGTGCGGCTCGCCCTGCGGCGACACGGGGAACGAGTTCACCCACGTGTACGCCTGCGGCACCGATTCGATGCGCAGCAGGTCGAGCGTGAAGCCCGAGCGGCGATGAACGAACTGCGCGCCCATCGGCTTGTTCGCGTCGTTCAGGTAGATGGCGCTCACCCGGAAGCCGCCGATCTCCTGACCCTTCGTCAGCTTGTCGAGATCGATGTCGGCGCGGAGTTTCGGGGTGAGGAGGCAGAAGAGAAGAGCGGCGGCAAGCAGGCGCATGGGGGAAGATTGTATGGGTGATCGACGAATACGAAGGTGACGTTCCGGGCGCGGCTCTGCTCGTCGTTCGCGATGGCTCCGTCGTGCTGCGCCGATGTGCCGGCATGGCCGATCTGGAGAACCGCGTCCCGGTCACGCCGGCGACGAATTTCCGCCTGGCCTCGATCACGAAGCAGTTCATCGCCAGGGCGATCGAGATTCTCGGCGTGCCTCTGGATCAATGCGTTTTTCGCAACATCACCGTTCGTCAGCTGCTGTCGCACACGTCGGGTCTCATCGACTACGAAGATCTTCTGATCACCGACGCGCAAGTCTCCGATCACGATGTCCTCCATCTCCTCGAACAGACCGACCGCACGTACTTTCCGCCCGGCAGCGAGTATCGCTACAGCAACGGCGGCTACGTGCTCCTCGGCTTGTTCATCGAGCGCGAGTCAGGATCTCCGCTCGAGCAGTTCCTGCACGACGAGATCTTCGCGCCGCTCGGCATGACCGGCACCGTCCTCGGCACGCGCAACGTGACGAACCGCGCGTACGGCTACACGTTCGAAGACGAACGCTGGATCCGCCGCGATCAGAGCGTCACCAGCGCGACCCGCGGCGACGGCGGGATCTACAGCTCGATCGACGATCTGCAGAAGTGGGAAGCGTCGCTGGCCGGCCGCAAGCTCGAGTACGGCTGGCGCTTCGGCGAGCACACCATCTGGCACGAAGGAGAGACCGTCAGCTTCCGCAACGTGATCGTCCGCTGGCCGGCCGAAAAGCTCACCGTGATCATGCTGACGAACCGCGATCACCCGGACCCATACGACATTGCTGTGAAGCTTGCCCGCTGAGGAGTGCTGCGGCTTGCCGCAGCCCTCGGATTGCGGCAGCTTGCTGCGGCGCGGTGGCATCGGAGAGTTTCACCTTCGGTCCAAAACCACCCGAAGCAGGTCGACCACGAAAGTCTTCCTTCCGTCTTTGCGCCGCGGTAGGGTATCCGCTCGCGCGAGTCGCACCTTCGAGCGCGTGACGGACCATCTTCGGAAAACAACGTGACCCTCCAGGCCGGCCAGATCGCGCGCGTGCGAACGCGCAAGTACCTCATTGAAGAGGTCGTTCCTCCGCCGGTGGCGGGCGACCAGACGCTCGTGCGGCTTGCGTGTCTCGAAGACGACGCCCAAGGTCAGCAACTTGAGGTGCTGTGGGAACGTGAAGTCGACGCAAAGATTCTCGACGACGCCTCGTGGGGGAAGGTCGCCGATAAGGGTTTTGACCCCCCCAACATCTTCTCCGCCTACCTCCACACGCTTCGTTGGAACTGCGTGACCGCCACGGATCCGAAGCTCTTCCAGGCGCCGTACCGCGCGGGCATCAAGGTCGACGCATACCAACTCGATCCCTTGCGGAAGGCGTTGCGTCTTCCCCGCGTGAATCTCTTCATCGCCGATGACGTGGGCCTTGGCAAGACGATCGAGGCGGGTCTCATCCTTCGGGAGATGATCCTTCGCCAGAAGGTGCGGCGCGTGGTCGTTGCGGCCCCTCCTTCCATCGTCCCTCAGTGGAAGGACGAGCTGGAACGGCGCTTCGGCCTGCTCTTCACCGTGTTCAATCGCGACTACGTGCTCCAGATGCGAGGGGAGCGTGGGTACTCAGTCAACGCGTGGAACACGCACAGCCGGTTCATCATCTCGCACGCCCTCCTGCGGGATGAGACGTACGCGGCTTCGTTGCGAGACTGGCTGGGTGATTTCTCTGCAGGCTCGCTTCTAATTCTCGACGAAGCCCACAACGCCGCACCTGCCTCTGACACCCGGAGATATGCCGTCGATTCTGACTTCACGAAGGCGGTACGCGATATCGCGCCGCGTTTCGAACACCGATTGTTTCTCTCGGCAACGCCTCACAACGGACACTCGAACAGCTTTTCGGCGCTTCTCGAGATCCTCGATCCCCAGCGCTTCTGCCGCGGCGTGAAGATCGGAGACAGCAAACGGCTCCAGGAAGTGATGGTCCGTCGGCTCAAAGACGACTTGAGAGACGTCGTCGACGGGATCCCGAAGCGCATCGTCGAGCCGGTGCTGATCGATGGGTTGCCTGCGGACGCGCCCGAGCTGCGATTAATGGAGCTCCTCGACCAATACTCCGAGACTCGAAAAGCGAGACTGACGCAGGCGTCGAAACGCACCCAAGCGACGTCGGCACTTGTCATCACGAATCTGCAGAAGCGCCTCCTCTCCTCGGTTGAGGCCTTCATGTTCACACTCGAAGTTCATCGGAAGGCGCTGGGACGTCAGCTCGAAAAAAGCGAGGTGGCTGACCCGAGCCCGGAGAACCTCTCTCTGCTGGCCTCCCCGCCAGGAGCGAACGACGATCGCGCCGAACTGACGGAAGATCAAGTGGCTGCCGAGGAGGAGGCGCAGACGGTGGCGGCTACCATCGCGTCCTCAAGCGGCGATCGCACGTCTTTGCAACGCGAGATCGCTCTCGTCGATGAGATGCGCGAGATTGCACACGCATCCCGGTTCCAGCCCGACGCACGTGTTCGATGGATCATCAACTGGATTCGAGAGAACCTCTGTCCCGAGGTACCGCGAGTGGGCGAAGAGCCGAAGACCGGACAGAAACCTCACTGGGCGCCCCGCCGCCTGTTGATCTTCACGGAGTACGCCGACACGAAGCGCTATCTCCAATCGCAGCTGGCGGCGCACATTTCCCAAGTCGATCCCCTCATGACGAGAATCGCTGTTTTCCACGGCCGCATGGGCGACGAGAAGCGTGAAGCGGTGAAAGCGGCATTCAACGCCGATCCCGAAAAGGACCCACTGCGCATTCTCATTGCCACGGACGCGGCTCGCGAGGGTGTGAACCTTCAGAACTTCTGCGCCGACCTGATGCACTTCGACGTGCCTTGGAACCCGAGTCGCATGGAACAGCGCAACGGCCGGATCGACCGCAAGCTGCAACGCGAGAAAGAGGTTCGCTGCTACTACTTCGTCTACAACCAGCGACCCGAGGATCGCGTGATTGCCACGCTCGTCCGAAAAACAAAGACGATTCAGAAAGAGCTGGGCAGCCTGTCGCCGGTGATTGGGTTACGCCTAGGGAAGCTCCTCGAGGTGGAATCGCCCGGAAGGAAATCCCCAAGCTCGAGCAGGATATCGAAGCGCAGGGAACAGACTCCGAGCGACAGGCGGTCATCAACGAGGAGTTGGAGAGCAGCCGCGAACGAAAGGAACAACTCGGCGTGGAGCTCGACGAGCTTCGCGCCATGCTTGCCAAATCGAAAGGCTATATCGGTCTGGACGAGGCGAACTTCGTCAACGCCATTTCGTCGGCGCTCAAGGTCAGCGGCTTCGACCCAATCACCCGAGTGCACGATGGCTCGGAGGATGCTCGTGCACGATTCTCATTTCCCGACCTCGCCAGCCGCGAAGGCGCGGACCCCACGTGGGCCGAAACCATGGACACCCTTCGCGAGCCACTCAAGCGTGGGGAGAATCCTTGGGAGTTTCGCCAAAAGCCTCTGCGCCCCATTGTCTTCGAAGATCCAGGCGTGCTCGATGACAGCGTCGTCCATCTGCACCTCGAGCATCGCGTTGTGCAACGCCTGCTCAATCGATTTCTAGCCCAGGGATTCGTGCATGACGACCTCTCTCGCGCTTGTGTCGGCCAATCGGATGATGCCACTCCTCGCGTGATCATTCTCGGGCGGCTCTCGCTCTACGGAACGCACGCGGCTCGGCTTCATGACGAGATCGTCCCCATCGCCGCTCAGTGGTCGGATCCGCAGCGACGGACGGCGCCACTCAAGCCGTACGCGGCGGTCACCGAGGCCAGAACTCTCGATCTACTGGAGACATCCATCAGCGGACCACGCGCTGCGAATGTCCCCACAGTCGTGCAGGACGCGTTGCTCGCCACCGTCTCGCGCGACGTGAGCGAGCTGCTTCCGTCGCTCGAGGCGCGCGCGAACGACGTAGCCAGGATCGCGATCGAGAAACTTGCAAGACGGGGCGAACAAGAATCGCGCGACATGATGCTGATCCTCGAGAGTCAGCGGAAGCAGATCACGACAACGCTCGGCAAGGTCGACGGACTTCAACTCTCGTTCGAATGGACGGACGAAGAGAAGCTGCAGCTCGAGAACGACAAGCGTCATTGGCAGCGGCGATTGATCGACCTGCAACACGAGCTGGAAACGGAGCCTGCTCGCATCCGCGCCAGCTATGACGTGAAAGCAACAAGGATCGAGCCGGTAGGTGTGGTCTACCTCTGGCCGGTTTCCGGATGAGTGTCCGATGACCCGAATCGATCCCGCACTGCAGGCGCACAAGGACTGGATCAACTTCGTCCGGCCCGTCGGTCTGGTCGTTTCACCCCGCGCGTTGATCGAGGCCCAGGCTCATATCGATGTCCGAGCGGCCATGGCTCCGCAGCAGGTACTCCTGGCAATCACGAACGACGATCACGTTCGCCTGAACGATTTTGCACGCTTCACCACCGATCTCCTCGGCTGGCGGGAGTCGGACCTGCGGAGTGGCGAAGTACTCGAGGATCTCTCTGTGACGCTCGCGGAGATGGGCGACACGCTGACGCCCTCATATGCGGTCAGTGATCCGGAGAATCCCGACGAATGGCTCCTTCTGGTGCGCGAGACACCGGCGGGAGACGACCTCGATGATGACAAGGTAAACGCGCTGCGCGGATGGAGTGCCAGTCATCAGGCGCGATTTGAACGTCTCTTGCGCGAGCGAGATGTGCCAATCGGCATCCTGACAAATCGGGATGTCATCCGACTCGTCTACGCGCCACGCGGCGAGTCCACGGGTCACCTCACCTTCGTCGTTCGCCATATGAGCGAGGTTCAGGGAAGGCCGATCCTCGCCGCCCTGGTCATGCTCCTCGGTGAACAGCGACTGTTTGCCCTGGCTGCGAACCAAAGGCTTCCCGCGATTCTTCGTCAGAGTCGCAAATATCAAAACGAAGTGTCCGAGCGTCTGGCGGAGCAGGTCCTCGAGTCGCTCTGGGTTCTACTCTACGGATTCCAGGCAGCAGATGAGTTCAGTCGCGGCGAGCTACTCCGTCGCCTACTGAACGAATCGCCGAATGATGTCTATGGGGGCCTGCTCGCCACGATCATGCGTCTGGTCTTCACGCTATACGCCGAGGACCGCGCGCTTCTTCCCACAGAGAGCGCACTCTACACCGCAAACTACTCACTCCTCGGACTCTTCGAACAGTTGCGGGAAGACAACGCCCGTTACCCCGATACGATGACGCAGCGCTACGGCGGATGGGCGCAGCTCCTGACACTCTTCCGCCTGCTCCACGATGGCGCTTCTCACGGATCCTTTCATGTCCCCTCGCGCCACGGCCGGCTCTTCGACCCCGACGTGTATCCGTTCCTCGAAGGACGAGACCTCGGCGGATCATCGAGCGTTGATCAGCATCTCGCACAGCATGCGATCCCCCGCATCTCCGACTTTGTCGTCCACAAGATTCTCAGCAATCTCCTCTACCTCGATGGCGATCGCCTCTCCTACGCTGCGCTCGACGTCGAAGAGATCGGTTCCGTCTATGAGGCGATGATGGGCTTCCGCCTCGAGATCACCACGGGGCCCTCGATCGGCGTCAAGCCAAAAACAAAGAAGGGCGTGCGCGCCGATGTCATCATCGACCTCCAGAAGCTGGTTGCTGCGAAGCCTGAGACCCGTTCGAAGCTCCTGAAGGAGGAAGCGGCGGCTGAGGTGACCGGCCGTGCGCTCGACGTGCTCAAGTCCGCGACCACGCCTGAGCAGATCGTGGCAGCCCTCGGCAACAAAGTTTCGCCGTACACCTCGCGAATTCTGGCGAAGGGAGCGATGGCGCTGCAGCCAAGCGAGGAGCGCCGCCGATCTGGCTCGCACTACACACCGCGTTCTCTGACGCAACCAATCGTCAAGACAACACTGCAGCCGATCCTCGATCAACTCTGCGGCGACCCGGGTTGTCCCGCCTTCGAGGTGCGAACCGATCCAAACGGTCGCGATCACATTCTCGGTTGCATCGAGCAGGCGGTCGGTGCGGGAAAGCATCGGCATCCTCGACCCGAGCAGATCCTTGATCTGAAGGTTTGCGACCCCGCCATGGGGTCAGGCGCCTTCCTCGTCGAAGCTTGCCGCTTTCTCGGCGATGCGCTGGTCCGAGCGTGGCAGCTGCATGGCGGCGTTCCAGCGATTCCTCCTGATGAAGATATCGTTCTCTACGCACGGCGTCGCATTGCACAGAAGTGCATCTATGGCGTAGATCGCAATCCATTCGCCGTCGATCTCGCGAAGCTTTCACTCTGGCTGGCCACTCTGGCGAAGGATCATCCATTTACGTTTCTAGATCACGCACTGCGACACGGCGACTCACTTGTCGGGCTCTCGCGCGATCAAATCGTGCACTTCGACTGGGAAGGCGCTGAACAGTCGGAAATCGAGATCTCCAAGGCTCTGAACTCAGCGCTGGCAATAGCTGAGGAAAGACGCGCCAGTATCCACGAGCTGGCAGATTCCGACAATGTCGACGAGAAGCAGCGCTTACTTGCAGAAGCAGAAAAGGCTACGCAACTCGTGCGAACAGCTGGCGACCTTTTGATCGCTGCGTTCTTTGCTGCGGAGAAGGATCGCGACAGAAAAGCGTTGCGCGCCAGAACGCTCGAAACGTTGCGTGGCGCATTGCGAAGCGGTCAGCCAGTCGATGACTCCGAGGCTCGCTTGTTGCGCATAGGCGACACACCGTTGCCGCCATTCCACTGGTTCCTTGAGTTCCCAGAGACCTTTTCCCGCCCGAATCCCGGCTTCGATTCTTTCATCGGCAATCCGCCATTTGCTGGCAAGAACACGTTGATCAAATCGAATCGCGATGCATATTCCGCTTGGCTGAAGGTGCTGCACGAGGACACTCACGGCAACGCCGATCTGATCGCGCAGTTTTTTCGCCGGGCTTTCACCCTCACGCGCAGCTCCGGCACGTTTGGCTTGATCGCGACAAACACCATCGCCCAAGGCGACACTCGCGGCACCGGCCTGCGCTGGATCTGCAAACACGGCGGAACGATCTACGAAGCGCGAAAGCGGGTGAAGTGGCCAGGCAGCGCGGCGGTAATCGTTTCCATTCTCCATGTCCGTAAGGGGGAGGCGTTGAAGAAGCCACGGCTCGACGGTCGCGACGTCGAGCGGATCACGGCGTTCCTTTTCCACGCGGGCGGTCACGACGATGCGCTTCCGCTCCGCGAGAATGCCGCCAAAAGCTTCCAGGGAAGCATCGTGCTCGGCATGGGTTTCACCTTCGACGATGACAAAGAGGAGGCAACGCCTATTGCGGAGATGCACCGCCTCATTGCAAAGAATCCGAAGAACGCGGATCGAATTTTCCCCTACATCGGGGGCGAAGAGGTTAATGACAGCCCGACGCACACCCACCGCCGCTACGTCATCAACTTCGGCGAGATGAGCGAGGACGAAGCACGGGCCGGTTGGCCCGATCTGATGGAGATCGTTGAGCGGAGAGTAAAGCGAGAACGTTTCAAACAAAAGGACGTTGGTGCAAGAGAAAAATGGTGGCAGTTCATCAGGCCGCGTCCAGAGCTCCATGAGGCCATACGCCACATGGATCGTGTCCTCGTCCTGCCTCGCACTAGTGGCGTGTAAAGGATCGTTTGGGACCAGTGATGCGCTGCTTCACGTCGACGTAGCTCCAGCGAATTGGACGTGGCTTGT